>Ga0207648_10000454_pt1 | contig 45454 bp, 50 predicted proteins | sample KBSMisM32_FD_184310 | JGI IMG/M metagenome (GOLD analysis project Ga0207648, IMG submission 184310) | Miscanthus rhizosphere microbial communities from Kellogg Biological Station, Michigan, USA - KBS Miscanthus M3-2 (SPAdes) (version 2) | ecosystem: Host-associated > Plants > Roots >... | reverse complement strand
AAGGCCTCGGAGTAGAGCGACTTGTGGCCGCCGAGCTCCTGCACCTTGCCTTCGATCGCCCGGTTGAGCGGCGCCTCGGGCGCCTCCGGGCCGACGTGCACGGTCCCCCAGAAGCCGACGTTGACGTACGTCGTCCCGGGCCGCAAGGGGTAGGTGGGCCATTGCGCGCCGGTCCGGGTGCCGGGGCTGACCAGCGGGCACAGCCACACCGGTCGCATCCCGACCTCGGCGTCGAACCAGGCGAGGAACTCCTCGAGCCGCTCGACCGGCACCTCGATGTCCTGGACCACCTGCTCACGCTGCGGCCGGCCCTTGCGACGGTCCACCCGGTCCATGAAGCCGGTGCGGTGGTTGAGCCCGATGAGGTGGTGGTAGACGTCGCTGCGCCGCCAGCGCCGGGGCCAGAAGCGGCGGACCCGCGGGTTCTGGACGCCGAAGGCGCCCGAGCACCAGAACCAGTCGGTGTCCCATCGCCACAGGTAGTCGTACATGGCGAGGAGGTCGGTCTCGCGCTGCTGGAGCGATCGGTAGTAGACCTGCATGCCGGTGTAGTCGCTCGGCTCCTGCGCCTACCTCGAGCGGATCCGCGCCGATGGGCGGGCCAGTGACGCCAGCCACGCGCTGTAGTTCTGCGCGGACGCGAGCGACTCCAGTACGCGATGCCGGTACGCGGGCTCGGCGATGCCGGCCACTGGGCGGCAGACGACCCGGCTAGGCTCCGGCGTCGTTGGCGTCCACGGTCACGCTTCTGGTCGGGCTCGCGCTCCTCGGTCTCACCGCGGCTCGCGTCATGGCGAGGCTCCGGGTCAGGTCTGCGTCTGCTTTCCTCATCGGAGCGTTCGTCGTGGCTCACGCCGAGTTGCTCGTGGTTGCGCTCGGTCTTTCGCTCTTCCGCGCGTTCGCTGCCGGGGCGGTGCTCGGCACGCTTGCCGGTCTCTGCGTCCTCGCGCTTCTGCTCACCCGCGGCTCTCGGAGCGGGATCGAATGGCGCGCCGCTCTTCGCCCGCTGTGGGGCGATCCGCTGCTGCTCGTCCTCGCAATCGTCGTGATTCTCGGCTTCGCGTACACCGCCGCGATGGGAATCTGGGTGCCGCAGGTCGAGGACGACGTCCTGACCTTTCATCTCGTACGCGCGCCGCTCTGGTGGCAGCACGGCGGCATCGCCTACCTTCGCGGCACCTTCGATCTCCGCAATAACGCGTATCCGCCTGGCGGCGAACTCGGCCCGCTTGCGACGATGACCCTGGCGGGGAACGACTACTTTGTCGCGCTCGACCAGCTGTGCTGCGCTCTCGCACTGGCGGTAGGGGCGGGCGGAATCGCCCGCCGGTTCGGCTTCGGCCGTCGTGAGGCGCTCTTCGGCGGTCTACTTGTCCTGACGCTGCCGTTGATCGCCCTGCAGGCGGGCACGGCCATGAGCGATCTCGTGGTCGCTGCGTTTCTGCTCACCGCGGCCTTCTTTCTGATCGACGGGAGTCGCGTTTCGCACTTGCTTGCAGGTGTTGCGACTGCGCTGGCCGTCGATGTGAAGCTGACGACACCGATCGCGCTGCCGTTCCTGCTTGCTCTCGCATGGTTCGCTCGGCCGGCCGGACTCAGGACGCTGCGAATCGGCGCCGTCGTCGCGGGAACCGTGCTCGGATCGTTCTGGTACGTCGTGAATCTCGTCCAGGCGGGCACATGGGACAACCACATCTCGACGGAGTACAGCGTCGACCGCGGCCTGGCGCCGGTGGCCGCGCGCACTCTGCGGATCGCGATCGAGTTCGTGGACCTTTCAGGTGCCGGCGGGCGGGACCGCTGGCTCTACGCGATCGCGGCCCTCGTCGTGCTCGTGGTCGCGATTGTCGTCTTCGTGCGCACTCGAGCGCGGGGGACGCTTGTCGCGGGCGGCATCGCCGCGCTCGTGGCGGCCGTTCCGCTCCTACTGTTGCCGTTCGAGCATCGGCTGATCAACGTCTACTTCAAGCTCTGGGACGCGCTCGGCCGGCGCGACCTCGCCAACCTCGACAGCGGTCGTGATCTCACGAAGTCGGCATCGAACTTCTCCTGGTACGGACCGCTCGGCTCGGTGTTGCTCGTCGCCGCGGCAGTGCTCGTGATCGTCGCGATACGCCGCAAGCAGCTCGACCGCATGGCGCTCTTTTCCGTGGTCGCGCCGGTGTACTGGCTTGTCGCGTTCTCCGCGCTGCTCTTCTACCAGGACTGGATCGGACGCTTCTTCGCGTTTCCCATCGCACTCGCCGCGGCGACATGGGGGATCGTCCTGCGCTGGCGGCCGGTCGCCTGGGGTGTCGTCGCGATCGCGGGCACTACGCTGCTGCTCTCGCTCGCGAACGATGCGAAGCGCCCGTCCGGGCTGCCGCTTTTGGAACGTGACAAACCGCGCAGCGTCTGGACCACGCCGCGCTGGACGGGCGTCGCGCTCCGCGAGGACTACGACGCGCCGATCCGGTTCCTCGACCAGCGCATTCCTAACTCCGCCGACGTGGGGCTTGTGATCACGCCAAGCGAGCCCGTGTACCCGTTCTTCGGCCGCGGCCTCGAGCGCCATGTCCGTTTCGTCTACGAGGACGACCGCAACGCCCCCCGAGGCGTCGACTGGGTGTTCGTCCGGCCCGACCATCCGAGCTCGCTGTGCAGCGAGGTCTGGAAGGTGGCGCTCACCACCGCGGACGGCTGGCGCGTCCTGCACCGTGACGGTGCGAGAACATGCTCGACGTGAGACCTCTCGGCGGGAAGATCGAGTCCTACGACGCGCCGTCGACGGAGGAGATCGCGCGACGGACCGGCCTGGACGTCGCCGAGATCATTCGTTTCGACGGCAACACGTCGCCGCACCTGTTGCCATCGACACGGGCCGAGGCGCTTGACGAGGAGCTGGCCCGCATCCACACCTATCCGCACGGCGGTTATCCCCGGCTCGAGCGGGCGATTGCGGACTACGCCGGCGTTTCGCCGGAGAACATCGTCCTCGGTGCGGGCGCGGACGACCTGATCCTGCTCGTCACGCGTGCCTTCGCTGGTCCGGGAGACCGGGTCGCGATCGCGAACGATCCGACCTATCCGATGTTCCAGATCGCCGTCTGGGTCGTTGGCGCCGAGATCGACGATCACGACCCGGCGCTGACGATTTGCTGCCGGCCGAACAATCCGACAGGCGAGCTCGGCGAGCTCCCGACTGCGCGGCCGCTCGTCGTCGACGAGGCGTACTTCGAGTACTCGGGCGAGACGGCCGCCGGCCTGATCGAAGAGGGCGTCATCGTTCTGCGCACGTTCTCGAAGGTGTTCGGGCTAGCGGGTGCGCGGGTGGGATACGCCCTCGCGGGCCGCGACGTCGCGGCGGAGTTGAACAAGCGCCAGCATCCCGCGCCGCTGTCGACACTCTCCGCCGCGCTCGCGATCGCCGCGCTGCAATCCCCTCCCGACGTGACCCCACTACTCGCCGAGCGCGAGCGCGTCGCAGAGCGTTTGCGCGAGATCGGGTATGAGCCGCTTCCGTCGCATGCGAACTTCCTCTACGTCCCGGTTGACGATCCGCAGGAGCTCGCCGGCTCCCTGCTCCAGCGAGGGCTCGCCGTACGACCGGTGCGGGGCGGCATCCGCATCACGATCCGAAACGAACAGGACGACGACCGGCTCCTCTCCGTCCTCAGGGGCTAGCGTCCCGAACGGCTGGGGTCAGACCCTCGCCTTTTGGGACGGGTCGAACGAGGCCGCCCGATTGCCCTCAGGCAGTAGCTCCGAATAACCTAGAGGCCGATGGCGTCGAATCCACATCGCTGGCGGATCCTCGCCGTTGTCGCGACGGCGTTCTTCATGACGATCCTCGACGTTTCGATCGTCAACGTGGCTTTGCCGTCCATCGGGAAGGCGCTCGACTTCTCGCGCGAGAACCTGCAGTGGGTGATCACGGCGTACTCGATCGCCTTCGGCGGCTTCCTGCTCCTCGGCGGACGCGCAGCGGACCTACTCGGACGGCGCCGCGTGTTCATGGTCGGAGTCGCGCTCTTCACGCTCGCCTCGCTCGCGTGCGGGCTTGCGCAATCCGAGGGAATGCTGATTGCATCGCGCGCGGTGCAGGGGCTCGGCGGCGCGATCATCTCGCCTGCCGCCCTGTCGATCGTGATGACGAGCTTCGAAGAAGGACCGGAGCGAAACAAGGCGCTCGGTATCTGGGGCGCGCTCGGAGGCAGCGGCGCCGCGGTCGGCGTGCTCGCAGGTGGCGTGCTGACGAAGTACCTCGGCTGGGAATGGATCTTCTTCGTCAACGTTCCCGTCGGCGCGCTCGTGCTGCTCCTGGCGCCGCGCATCGTGCCGGAGAGCGCGCGCGACGAAACGGGCCGGAAGTACGACGTACTCGGCGCCGTGCTGGTCAGCGGCGGCCTGGCGCTTCTCGTCTACACGATCTCGAAGGCACCCGACGTCGGTTGGCTGACGGCACGGACGATTCTCCTGTTGATCGCTTCGGCCGGTTTGCTGGCTGGGTTCTTCTTCAACGAACGCCGGATTCCCGATCCGTTGATGCCGTTCCACATCTTCCGGGTCCGGACGGTCACCGGTGCGAACGTCGTCGGCGGTCTGCTCGGCGCCGTCATCTTCGCGAACTTCTTCGTGTTGACGCTCTACGTGCAGGGGGTCCTCGGCTACTCGGCGCTGAAGGCGGGCGTGACGTTCGTCGCGACAGCCGGAACGGCGGTCATCGCTGCCGGCATTGCGCAGGCGCTGACCACGAGGTTCGGCCCGAAGCCGATCATCGCGATCGGTCTCACGCTCCTGACCGCAGCGATGATCTGGTACTCGCAGATCCCGGTGCACGCAAGCTTCGTGTCCGATCTCTTGCCCGGCTACCTGATGGTCGGGGTCGGGATCGCCTTCGCATTCGTCCCGGTTTCGATCGCAGCGCTTGCCGGGGTCGCTGAACGGGAGGCCGGGCTGGCGTCGGGCCTGATCAACACCTCACAGCAAATCGGCGGCGCGATCGGCACCGCCGTCGCCTCGTCGATCTTCGCGAGCCATTTCAAGACGCTCCTCAAGGAGGGCAAGTCGTTGCCGGTCGCGCTGACCGGGGGCTACAGCTGGGCGTTCTGGGGGCTCGCCGTGTTCGGAGTCCTCGCGCTCATCGCATCGCTGACGCTGATCCGTAGCCAGGAGATGAGCGAGGCGCCCGCCGCGGCGCCCGGAGCCTAGTTAGAGCTAGATCTTCGCGACGAGCGCCTCCGGCACGGTGTCGTGCACGGAGAAGTGGCGGTCGAGGCCCGAGATCTGAAGCGCACGCTTTGTCTCGACTCCAGGAGCGGCAAGGAAGAAAGCACGCCCGTTGTCGAGCTTCGTCCGCGCTTCGATCAGGACGCCCAGTGCCGTCGAGTCCATGAACTCGACCTCGCCGAGGTCGACCACAATCCGCTCCGGTGCTTCGGCACAGACACCCGCCAGGGCGGCCCGGACACTTTCGGCGTTGTAGAGATCGAGCTCGCCGCCCAGGCTGACGACACAGGCGGTTCCGACTGCCTCGATCCGCAAAACGGGATCTCTGCGCAGTCCGTCTCCGGTCGAGTTGTTCGACACGACAATGCCCTCCTTGGCTCTACGAGCGCCGCAGGGGGGTCTGGGCGGGCTCGACGCTGACGAATTAGACACTCGCCCAACCCGAAGCGCAACCGTCATGTGTTGACCAGCCGCCTCCCGCAGGGGATCTTGTACGGCATGGATGTGGCCGCCGTCGCCCGCCGAGCGCGCACCGAGAACTTCCCGGTTGCCTCAGTCCTCTTTCCTCGCCGTCTCCGGCCGCATCTACGCGCCATCTACGGGTTCGCCCGGCTGGTGGACATTCTCGGCGACGAGGTGGAAGGCGATCGGCTGGCCGCGCTCGACGAGCTCGAGCGTGAGCTCGAAGCCTGCTACCGCAGCGAGCCGACCTGGCCGGTGATGCGGGCGCTTGCTCCCACGATCCACGAGTTCTCCCTGCCGCGTGAACCTTTCCTGCGCTTGATCGAGGCGAACCGCATCGACCAGCGCATCTTCGAGTACGCGACGTGGGACGACCTTCGGGAGTACTGCCGGCATTCCGCGGATCCGGTCGGGCGGCTCGTGCTCGGCCTTCTTCGCCTGGACGGAGACGTCGAGCTGGTCGCCGCGAGTGACGACGTCTGCACGGGACTGCAGCTCGTCAACTTCCTGCAGGACGTTCCGCGCGACCTCGAGCTCGGGCGCATCTACCTGCCACTCGAGGACCGCCGCCTGTTCGGCGTGACGGAGCTCGACCATCCCAGTCCGGAGCTCGTCGACCTGCTGCGGTTCGAGGCCGCCCGCGCGCGAGACCTTCTCGCACCCGGGCAGCTGCTGCAGGAACGGATCGGCGGCCGCAGCGGCCGCGCCGTCGGTCTCTTTGCGCGCGGCGGGGCGGCTGCACTCGACGCGCTCGAGTCTGCGCACTGGGATGTGTTCACGCAGCGGCCGCGTCCTTCGCGCACCCGGCTCGCACTGGCGGCGCTCGCGCGATGACTACCGAGCAGGCCTATGCAGAGGTCGAGCGGCTGACTCGGCGACGCGCTCGCAATTTTGCGTACGGGATCATGGTGCTCCCGCGTGAGAAGCGTCGTGCGATCGCAGCCATCTATGCATTCGCGCGGCGGGTCGACGACGTCGCCGACGGCGAGTTGCCGCGCGACGAGAAGCAGGTGCAGCTCGAAAGGCTGCACACCGCGCTCGACTCGCCCGGCCTCGATGCGATGTCGGTCGCGCTCGCCGATGCGCGTGCGCGCTTTCCCATTCCCGACAGTGCGCTGCATGCACTCGTCGACGGCGGCCTGCAAGATCTCGACCAGACGCGCTACGCACACTTCGAGGAGCTGCGCTCGTATTGCACAAAGGTGGCCGGCGCGGTCGGCGTCGCGTGTGTGGCGGTGTACGGCTCCGACGACGTCGAGCGTGCCGAGACGCTCGGAGTCGCGCTGCAGCTGATCAACATCATCCGGGACGTGCGTGAGGACTGGGAGCTTGGCCGCGTCTATCTTCCGCAGGACGAGCTTGCGTCGTTCGGCGTCACCGAGAGCGAGATCGCGGCCGGCGAAACGACAGACGCGTGGCGGGCGCTTATGACGTTCCAGTCCGAACGCGCCCGCGCCTATCTGCGCGACGGGCTCGGCCTCACACGTACGCTCGACGGTAGAAGCGCCTTGTGCATCTCCACGTTCGCCGGTCTCTATCGCGCGACGCTCGATCGCATCGAAGCGCGCGGCTTCGACGTCTTCGACGGCCCGCCACAGCTCTCGACGCTGACGAAGCTGCGGATCGTGGGTGGGGGTCTACGGCGATGAAGGCCGCCGTGATCGGTGGCGGGCTCGCCGGCTGCGCCGCTGCACTCGAGTTGGTGGACGCGGGTCACGACGTCACGCTCTTCGAAGCCAGGCCAAGGCTCGGTGGGGCCGTCCAGACGCTGCCGGAACGAGAGGGCGACCCGGCGCCTCCTCCGGACAACGGGCAGCACATCGCGCTCGGCTGCTTCACGGAGTATCTCGCGTTCCTCGAACGCATCGGCGAGAGCGGCTCGGTGCGACGGATGCGGCTGAGCCTTCCCGTAGTCGACGAGGAACGCCGGTGGGCGCAGATTTCGCCCGCCACGATTCTCCTCGCCCGCTACAGCCTCCTGCCGTTGCGCGATCGTCCGCTCGCGTGGGAGTTGTTCGCACTGCGCGGCGTCCGCGCAGACGAGCACGACGACGAGACCTTCGCCGACTTCCTGCTCGGCAAGGGTCAGTCCCCCCGGGCGATCGAGCGGTTCTGGGACGTCTTCATCCGTCCTGCGCTCAACCTTCCCTGCGCGGAGGCGAGCGCCGCGATGGGCATCTTCACCGTGCAGACCGCGCTGCTTTCGGGCCTCCGCGCGGGCGAGCTCGTGCTACCGACGAAACCCCTCGGCTGGATGCACGGCGATGCGGCGCTGAGGATGCTCGAAGGCCGGGGCGCGCAGGTCGAGACCGACGTCAGAGTCGCCGACGTCGACGACATTGCCGCCGATGTGATCGTCGTTGCGACGCCCCCCGCGGAATCGGCGCGCCTGCTCGGCGAACCGGAGCCCAAGCTGGAGCCGTCGCCGATCGTCAGCGTGCACCTCCTCTTCGACAGGCCGCTCCTGCGAACGCCGCTTGCAGCGTTGCTCGACTCGGATGCGCACTGGCTGTTCGATCGGAGCGCTTTGACGGGCATCGGCCCGTCAAAGAAAGCTCCTGTCCGCGATAGCGGACCAGGGGAGGGGGTTCGGGGGAACCGGGAGGTTCCCCCGTGGCCGGCCGATGCGCAATATCTGACCGTGGTCTCGAGCGGAGTGCCGGAGCTGATGGACGTGCGGGGCCGCGAGCTCGTCGAGCTGATCGCGGGGCAGGTGACCGAACGGCTGGGTCACGCCGAGCTGCTCTGGTCGCGGGTGAGCCGCGAGCCGAACGCGACCGTCGCGCTTCGCCCCGCGACGGCGGCGTTGCGTCCCGGCCCACTGACCGAACGTCCTCATGTGACGCGCGCGGGCGCCTGGACTGCGACGGGTTGGCCCGCGACGATGGAGAGCGCGGTTCGCTCCGGCCGCACGGCCGCCAGGTTGTTGTCCGATGTGACAACTAAGGTTGCTGCATGACTGTCGTCCGGGAACTGACATCGCTCGACACTGCTGTCGAGCTCGGTGCAGAGCGCCTGCTCTCGCTGCAGCACCCCGACGGCTGGTGGAAGGGCGAGCTCGAGTCGAACGCGACGATGACCGCCCAGCATCTCTTCCTGCTGCACTTTCTCGGCCTGCGCGATCCTGAGACCGACCGCAAGCTCGCGAACGAGCTACTCGCAGGGCGCCGCGACGACGGCACGTGGTCGATCTGGTTCGAAGGGCCGCCCGACCTGTCCGTCACCGTCGAGGCCTACGCGGCGCTGAAGCTTGCGGGAGTCGACGCCGGCGAGGCGACGCGCGACTACATCCGGCGCGCCGGTGGTGTGCAGCGCGCAAGGATCTTCACACGCGCGTTCCTTGCGCTGATCGGGCAGTGGCCCTGGAGCCGGCTCGCGCACGTTCCGGTCGAGCTGATCCTCCTGCCGGCGCAGGGGCCGCTCTCGGTCTACGACTTCTCCTGTTGGGCGCGCCAGACGATGGTGTCGCTGTCGGTCGTCGAGGCGTTGCGTCCCGTGCGTCCGAGTGCCATCGACCTGGGCGAGATCGGCGGCCGTAAGACCGCGCCGGGCGGCCGGCCGCACCACTCCGCGCGCCGTCGCCAGGCGATCAGGGTCGCCGAGCGCTGGGTGCGCGAAAGACAGGAGGCCGACGGTTCGTGGGGCGGCATTCAGCCGCCGTGGGTCTGGTCGCTGATCATGCTGGCCGCGCTCGGCCACGGCTTCGAGGATGAGGCGTTCGCGCGCGGGCTCGCCGGCTGGGAGCGCTTCATGGTGCGAGACGGTGATCGCCTGCGACCCGAGGCCTGCCAGTCGCCGATCTGGGACACCGCGCTCGCGATCCTTGCTCTGCGCGCGGCGGGAATCCCGGGCGACGATCCGCAGCTCCAGGCTGCGGGGTTGTGGCTCCTCGGCGAAGAGGTCAGGGTCCGCGGCGACTGGGCGATCCGCCGTCCGGACCTCGCGCCGGGCGGCTGGTCGTTCGAGTTCGACAACGATCTCTATCCCGACGTCGACGACACCGCCGTGGTCGTGCTTGCGCTTCGCGAGCTCGGCCTGGGCGACGACGCGTCGCGGCGCGGACTCGACTGGCTGGTCGGAATGCAGTCCCGGAGTGGGGGCTGGGGCGCGTTCGACGTCAACAACGAGGCGCTCTGGCTCTACAGGCTCCCGATCTGCGACTTCGGCAAGGTCACCGACGAGCCGAGTGCCGACGTCACTGCGCACGCTCTCGAGGCGCTCGCTCACGAGCCGGGATACGGAGCCTCCGCGGAGTCGGGTCTCGAGTGGCTGCTCTCAGAGCAGGAGGCGGACGGCTCCTGGTTCGGTCGCTGGGGCGTAAACCACGTCTACGGCACCGGGGCGGCCGTCCCCGCACTCGAGGCCTGCGGCCTTCCCCCCGAGCATCCCGCGATCCGGCGGGCGCTCTCCTGGCTCGACTCCGTCCAGCAACCGAGCGGTGCCTTCGGTGAGGACATCGCCTCCTACTCGGAGCCTGCGGCCCGCGGTCGTGGCGCCGCGACGGCTTCCCAAACGGCCTGGGCGCTACTCGCCTACATCTCGGGTGGGGCCGAAACGGGCTTGTCCACGCGGCATGGAGCCAAGTATCTTTGCGAGACTCAGCGTGGGGATGGCGACTGGGACGAGCGCCACTTCACGGGCACCGGTTTCCCTCTCGATTTCATGATTCGCTACCACCTGTACCGATTGACGTTCCCGCTCCTCGCGCTCGGGCGCCTGAGAGAAAGGCTCAACGGATGAAGTTCCCGCTTCGCTCGACCGTCCAGATCGGCAAGTACGTCGCGAGCCAGCAGCGAAAGGGGGAGCGGTACCCGCTCGTCCTGATGCTCGAGCCGACCCTCGCGTGCAACATCGCTTGCATCGGCTGCGGGAAGATCCGGGAGTACGAGTCGAACAAGGCCAGGCTCACCGTCGAGGAGTGCATCGACGCAGGCGCGCAGTGCCCGGCACCGGTCGTGTCGATCTGCGGTGGCGAACCGCTCGTCTACAAGGGCATCGAAGAGGTCGTCGCCGGCATGCTCGAGCTCGGGAAGAACATCGACCTCTGCACGAACGCGCTTCGGCTGGAGCAGTACCTCGACGTCTTCAAGCCGAGCCATCGCATGACCTTCGTGGTCCACCTCGACGGCATGCGCGAGATCCACGACTACATCTGCGACTACCCCGGTCTGTGGGATGTCGCCGTGGACGCGATCCGGAAGGCGCGCGAAGCAGGCTTCCGCGTTACGACGAACACGACGATCTTCAAAGAGACGTCCGTCGACGACGTGCTCGAGATGATGGGCTATCTGACGAACGAGGTCGGCATCGACGGAATGCTGATCGCGCCCGGTTATCAGTACTCCCAGATCGATCCTGCGCTGACGATGACCCGCGCGGAGCACGAGGAGAAGTTCCGGATCATCCGCAAGGTTGCGCGGCAGCGGAACTACCGGTGGCTCGCGACGCCGATCTACCAGGAGTTCCTCACGGGCGAGCGGAAGTTGAAGTGCGCGCCGTGGGGCTCGATCACCCGCAATCCGTACGGGTGGAAGGGGCCGTGCTACCTGCTGACCGACGGAATCTTCCCGACGTACGACGCGTTGCTCGACGGGATGGAGTGGGAGGACTACGGGCCCGGTAACGATCCGCGCTGCGAGCACTGTGCGATCCATTCCGGTTTCGAGCCGTCGGCGGCATACGAGGCTGCAGGTTCTTTGCGGGAGGGCGCGAGGAGCATGGCTTGGACGCTGACGGGCTGACGTTCGCTTGTGCCATGACCGTCGAAGAGCGCATCGCTCGCCGGTTGGGGCGGACCGCGGTCGTCGGGCTCGGCGCTTCGAAGGGCGTGCCTGAGGGACGGCTCGTGTCGTTCGGAATCGCGGGCGCGCTCTCCGGTGAGCTGGCGGTTGGAACGGTGATCGACGCGACGCGCGTCGTCGACGAGTCGGGCGCGGTGCTCTGGGAAGGCGAGCCGCTCGGAGCGTCACCTGCAAGGACCGGGACGATCCTCGGCGCGAGCCGGATCGTCGACGACCCGGCCGAGAGGGCCCGGCTGCATGCGGCGACAGGAGCCGATGCCGTCGACATGGAGTCGGGTGCGCTTGCGCGGAGCGGGCGGCTCGTCGGCTGTCTGCGCGCGATCAGCGATACGCCGACCCATCGGCTCGGCGGTGTCGCCCAGGGTGCGACGACTGACGGCGGAGTCGACGTGGTCGGGTTCCTCCGCGGCTTCGTCCGCGAGCCTGCGGTGACGGTGCGGGCGGCGCGAGGTGCGCGCCGCGCGCTGCGGAGCCTGGAGAAGGTGGCATGAGCAAGCGCGTCCTCCTGGCCGCGCCGCGCTCTTTTTGCGCAGGAGTGGACCGTGCGATCGAGATCGTCGAGCGACTACTCGCCGAGCATGGCCCGCCGATCTACGTCCGGCATCAGATCGTCCACAACGACCATGTCGTCCGCCGGCTCGAGCTACTCGGGGCGGTCTTCGTCGACGACGAGGCGGAGATCCCGGCCGGAGAGATCTGCGTCCTGTCCGCGCACGGGGTGGCACCTGCGGTCCGTGAGAGCTGCGAGCGCCGCGGCCTGCGCGTCGTCGATGCGGTCTGCCCGCTTGTTTCCAAGGTGCATGCCGAGGCTCGGCGCTACGCCGACAGCGGTCATCTCGTAGCGCTCGTCGGCCACGCCGACCATGTCGAGGTGATCGGAACCCACGGTGAGCGACCCGAGTCGACAGTCGTGGTTGAGTCGCCGGAGGAAGCGGCGCAGCTGGAGTCCGCCGGCAGGCCGGTCGCGGTGATCAGCCAGACGACCCTCTCCCTCGACGACGTCCGGTCGACCGTCGATGCGCTCGAGAAACGGTTCGGTACGCTCACACGGCCGGGCGCCGATGACATCTGTTACGCCACCCAGAACCGCCAAGACGCCGTCAAGCGACTTGCCGAGGAGGCGACGCTCATTCTCGTGATCGGGTCAGAGACGAGCTCGAACGCGCAGCGGCTCGTCGAGGTCGCACGGCTGGCGGGCGCGGAGGCCGTGCTCATCGACGGCGAGAGCGAGCTTGGCGACGAGGTGGTCTCCCGACACGAGGTGATCGGCCTGACGGCCGGCGCCTCCACACCCGGGGAGCTCGTCGACGCGACCATCGAACAGCTCGGCACGCGCGGCTATGACGAGGTGATCGAGATCACGGTGGCCCGCGAGGACGTGCACTTCAGGCTTCCGCGCGAGGTGGCCTCCGCGTGACCTCCGTCGAGATCCCCGTCTCGATCGCCGCAGCGCTACCGAATCTGACGGTGCTCGACATCACGAACGACGTCCGCCGCGAAGTCGCGGCGACCGGCGGCAGCGGCATAGCGTTCGTGTCTCCAAACGGCGACCCGTCGGTGATCCGGGTGCAGGAGCGAGAAACCGGCTTCTTCTCGGATCTCGAGTGCATGCTCGAGCGACTCGTCCCGCTCGAGGTGGACGAGCGGACGAGGCTCGTCTCGATGCTGCTCGGGCCGCGTACGGAGCAAATCCCCTTCAGCGACGGCTCGCTCTGCCTCGGGCACTACCAGCGGATCTTCCTCGTGGCGTTCGAAGACCGCTGCAGCAACGAGTGGATTCTCACCCTGGTTTCCTAGGGGCAACCCTGCGGGTTCCTTCCGAGTTGCGCTGACTGCGTCGGGAGGCGCACACTGTCTGTGAGATGGAGAGGGCCCGTCGCCACCAGCGACTGCTGGCGCGGTTCGCGCTAGGCCTCCTCGCGCTTGTCGCCGAGCTGGCGGGCCGCAGTCTCGCTCACCGGCTCGACTTCGGCCGTCATGTCGAGACGCCCTACGCGGGCGCTCAGTATTACCCGGAACTGGTCGCGATCGTGAAGGTCGCGGTCGCGTTGATGCTCGCGCGCCTCGCGTGGCGCTTTGCCAAGGCTCGTGCGGTTGCGCGCGGCGCTCGCCGCCTGTTGCTCGCGCAGGGCTCGCCGGTCGCGCGCCACGCGCCACGCGTGCGGCTGCAGTTGTCCCCGCGCCTCTGGCTCGGCTCCTTCCTCGTGACCTCCCTGATCTACCTCGTGCAGATCGACGCGGAGGGAATCTCGGTCGGACGCTGGCCGCTGCTCGCGCCCTGGCTGCACACCGCCGCGCTGCCGGTCTTCGCAGTGCTGTCGGTCGTCGTGGCGGTCGTGTACCGCGCCGTTGAGAGCTGGCTATCCGACTACGAGAGCTACGCGCGCGAAACCGTCGCGCGCGCCACCCGACTTTCCGCCGCAGCTCTTTCCGTTCCGCGCACGAGTCTCGACGAGCTCGTCGCACCGCGCAGCCTCTTCGGGCTCGCGTTCGAAGTCAGACCGCCTCCCGCGCCTGCGTAGGCCTGCGGGCTCACGTCCGCCGGCCTTGGTCTTGACCTCGACCACGGGAGGAGGACGTCGTGAACGCAGAGCTAGTCACCGAACTCGAAGCACCCTTACAACAAACGACCACCAGCACCCGCGCGCGGATCGTGTCCGCACTCGGACCGATCGCAGCGCTCGGCGGAGTCATCTGGGCGGTTGTCCAGCCGTACCGCGTCACGTTGCTGCACCCCATGGGACAGGGGTTCTGGTGGCTGTTCGTCGAACCGCCGCTGCTCGTCGTCGCGGTCGGGCTGTTCTTCTACTTCGTCATCACACCGGGGCTGCTGCGGGACCTCGCAGAGGACCATGCAACCGCCGAGTGAGCACGTCCACTGGTTGTTCGCGACGGGGTTCCTCCTGCTCGCTCTCTGCCTGCTCGCAGAGGCAGTAGTGGGGACCGACGTCTGGCGGCTGCGCAAGTGGCGTGCGTACCTCTGGCCCGGCCTGGCGTTCGCGCTCGGCGTCCTGATGTGGCCGGTGATGACCTTCTACACCAACTCGGCGATCCACATGATCGCGCACGGTGCGTGGGCTCAGGTCTTGATGGGCGGCTCGGCGATGGAGCTCGGGCTCGTCAGCGGGAAGCTGCGGAGCGGCTGGTGGCGTCTGGGGATGCCCGCCGGGTTCCTCGTCTCGGGCGTCGCCTTCCTCGTGCACGAGCAGAACGCCTGGCTCTTCCAGCGCTCGGCGTTTCTGCACCACCTGCTCGGGTGGACGCTCGTCGTGGCCTCGATCTTTCCGCTCGTCCGAGTCTTCAGGCCGCGCTCGCAACTTGCGGCGACGGGCTTCGCCCTCACCTTCGTCGTCGTGGCCGTCACGCTCTATTGCGATCGAGACGTCGCGCAGATCTTCGGGCACATCTCGCCACTTGCAGGAGCACCGCATCGATGAGACGGCTGCTGTTCATCGGCGCCCTGGCGTTGCTGGTCTTTCCGTCCGAGGCGTTCGCCCATGCGACGCTGCTGAGGACGACGCCTCAGTTCCGCCAGCGGTTACCCGCATCGCCGCCGACGGTTGTTCTCCGCTTCGACCAGTACGTCAAGGTGCTGCCGCAATCGGTTCAGCTGTTCTCGGCGACGCACCCCTTGCACGTGAAGCGAACCTGGGCCGACGGTCTCTCCGTCAAGGCGGCACTGCCTCGGCTGCCCAGAGGGCCTTACACGATCCGTTGGCACGCACTCTCCGGCGACGGTCACGTGGTATCCGGAGTCTTCACCTTCGGCGTGCGCGCGAACGCTCCGCCGCCGACGGAGGCGTTCGGCTCATCCGGCCCCACTCGCAGCGAAGACGTCGTCCGCTGGGTGTACTTCCTTGCGCTCGCGCTGGTCGTCGGCGGCCTCGGGTTTCGCCTACTCGTGCTGCGCGGCCGCGCCTTGACCCCCAGGGCCGAGCGGAGGTTCTTCATCCTCACCGGCATCGGTGTCATCGCCACGCTCGATGCCGGCATCGTCGCATTCCTGATGCGTGCAGAGGATGCCCTGCAGCTGCCGTTCGGCCGGCTGCTGTACGGCGACCTCTCGCCGCTCGCGCGCTCGCGGTTCGGTCACGCATTCATCGCCATGACTCTCGGCTTTGCTCTCGTCGCCGCCTTGCTCTTCCTCTCGTGGCTTACCGACCGGGGGTTCCTGTTGTGGCCGGCGTTCGTGCTCGCGCTCCTGTTCGCCTCGGGGCTCTCGCTCTCGGGCCACTCCGCAGCCGATGCCGGCTCATCGTGGAAGTCGCAGCTCGCGGACTGGGCGCATCTCTCCGCTGCCTGTCTCTGGATCGGCGGTCTGATCCAGCTCGTGGCCGTTGTCTGGCCGCTGATGCCCGATGCGCGGCGCGAGGCGTTCCTCGCGTTTTCGCGGCTTGCAACAGTCTGCGTCGGCGTCCTCCTGGCCGCGGGGATCTACCTGGCGATCCTGCGCCTGCCGCAGCTGAAAGATCTCTGGACGACCAACTACGGCGAGGTGCTCCTCGTCAAGATCGGGCTCGTGTCGCTCGCGCTCGCGTGGGGCGGCGTGCACAAGCTCGTGGCCGTGCCCGCACTCGCAGGTGACAAGGAGGGAAGAGTGCTGCCGCGCCTGCGCGGGAGCTTGCTCGGCGAGAGCATGGTCGGCATGGCCGTGCTGCTCGCCGCCGCCGTGCTCGTGGACGCGAAGCCGCCGGTTCCCCCGGCGCCCACGCCACCGGCGGCGAGTAGCGTTCCCAGGTAGTGCTCTATTCGATCTCGGGCGGCGCGGGCTTCCTCGGCCTGCACCTGGCGCGGCGGCTGGTTGCCGAGGGCCACCAGGTGCGCACCCTCGACGTCGTCCCGCTGGACGACGCCGGGCTCGAGCATTCCGTCGAGGAGCTGCGCGGTGACATTCGCGACCCGGACGGTGTGCGTGCGCTCGTCGCGGGAGCGGACGTGGTCGTGCACGCGGCGGCGGCGCTTCCGATTCAGGCGTCGCGCGCATCGATTCGCTCCGTCAACGTCGGCGGGACGGAGAACGTCCTGCACGCCGCGCACGAGGCGGGGGTCAGGCGTGTCGTCTTCATCTCGTCGACCGCGGTCTACGGCGTGCCGGAGAAGCATCCCATCGAGGAGAGCGATCCGCTCGTGGGCGTCGGCGCTTACGGCGAGTCGAAGATCGATGCGGAAGGGCTGTGTCGCGTCGCCGCTGTCGAGACGACGATCATCCGCCCGAAGACGTTCATCGGCACGGAACGGCTCGGCGTGTTCGAGATCCTGTTCGACTGGATCCGTGAAGGGCGCCGCATCTACACCCTCGGCAAGGGGTACAACCACTATCAGCTGCTCGGCGTGGAGGATCTCGTCGACGCGATCGTGCGCGCGGGACACGAGCCGAAGGCCGCGCGCGAGACCTTCAACGTCGGGGCGACCGAGTTCGGGACCGTTCGTTCCGACCTGCAGGCGTTGATCGACCACGCGGGCTCGTCGTCCCGGTTGCAGCCGATCCCGGTGAAGCCCGCCGAGCTGGCGCTCCGCGGCCTCGAGCTCATGCGCGTCTCGCCGCTCGCGGAATGGCACTACAAAACCGCGCACAAGGACTCCTTCGTCGACGTCACGAAGGCGCAGCAGCTGCTCGGGTGGCAGCCCCGGCTCTCGAACCGGGACGCGCTAATCGAGACGTACGACTGGTATCTCGGCAACCGTGAGCGAGTCGGTCCGGCCGGCGTCACGCACCGCGTGCCCTGGAACCAGCAGGCGCTCGGTCTGCTGAAACGCCTGTCGTGATCGTCCTCGACGAAGCCGAGGTGCGTGAGCTGCTCGATCTCGATGGGCTCGTCGACGCGCTCGCCGACGCGCACAGAGAGCTCAGCGCCGGCGACGTGTCGATGCCGCCGCGGATTGCGGCGCTGGTGGAGGAGCGTCAAGGTCTGCTCGGGGTAATGCCGGCGTACCTTCCCTCGGCAGGGCTCGCCTGCAAGCTGGTGACCCTTTTCCCGCGGAACACCGACAGGCACACACATCAAGCGGTGATCGCGGTCTTCGATCCGGAGAACGGCTCCCCGCTGGCGTTCATGGACGGCAGGTACATCACCGCGACCCGAACCGCCGCGGGCTCGGCACTGGCGACACGGCTGCTCGCGCGCGAGGACTCGCGCGTGCTCGCCCTGGTCGGTACTGGAGTCCAGGCGCGGTCACACGCACGCGCGCTCCAGCGCGTCCGGTCGTTCGACGAGATTCGCGTCGCAGGGCGTGACTCCGCAAAGGCCGAAGTGTTCGCCGACGAGCTCGGCCCGAAGGCTCGGGCTGTGCGCTCGTACGAGGAAGCGATCCGGGGTGCTGACGTCGTCGCGGCGACGACACACGCCACCGAGCCCGTCGTTCGGCGCGAGTGGCTGTCCCCCGGTGTGCACGTCAATTCCGTCGGGCTCAACCCGAACGGTCGCGAGGTCGACGCAGAGACCGTGAGAGACGCGCTCCTCGTCGTCGAGTCGCGCGAGTCCGCACTCACGCCGCCTCCTGCAGGTGCGCCCGAGCTTGTCGGCCTCGACCCGCAGGACGTTCACGCCGAGCTGGGGGAGCTCGTCGCGGGCACGAGGCCGGGACGCAGCTCCCGGGATGAGATCACCCTGTATAAGTCAGTCGGCGTCGCCGTCCAGGACGTAGCCGCAGCAGCTTTGGTGCTCGAAGCCGCGCGGGAACGGTCGCTCGGACGGGTCATCGAGTTGGAGGAAGAAACGGCATGAGCAGCAACAACGACTTCAGACCCGGCCTCGAAGGCGTCGTCGCCGTCGAGACCGAGATCATGGAGCCTGATCGCGAGGGCGGAATGCTCCGCTATCGGGGTGTCGACGTGGAGCCGCTCATCGGGAAGGTCCCCTACGAGAACGTGTGGGGCCTCCTTGTCGACAACGACATCAACTCGAAGATGCCGGATCCCGAGCCACACGAACCGGTCGGGCTGACCGGCAATGCGCCGGCCGACCTGCAGGCGGAGACGGCGCGGCTTTCCGGCGAATGGAAGCTCGGAAAGCTCAACGAGATCTCCGACGAGCAGGCACGCGAGGATCTCGGCCGACTCTCGTCACAGATGATGTCCATCGTCGCCCGGTCTGCCCGGCTCGCCGATGGGAAGACGGATGACGTTCCGGACGAGGTCGTCGCACGCGGGAAGACCGCGGCGGAGAAATTCCTGCTTCGCTGGCGAGGCGAGGCCGACCCACGTCACGTGAAGGCGATCGACACGTACTGGATCTGCACGGCCGAGCATGGTTTGAACGCATCGACGTTCACCGCCCGCGTCGTCGCCTCCACCGGCGCCGACGCGGGTGCAGCGCTCTCCGCGGCGGTCGGCGCACTCTCCGGCCCGCTGCACGGTGGCGCTCCCGCGTACGTGAAGCCGATGCTGGAGGAGGTCGCGCGCATGGGCGATCCGGAGCGTTGGGTCAAGGAGACGCTCGACCAGGGGAAACGGATCATGGGCTTTGGCCACCGCGTTTACCGCGCCGAGGACCCCCGGTCGCGAATCCTGAAGCGAACGGCGAAGGAGCTCGAAGCACCGCAGGTCGAGGTCGCCGAGGAGCTCGAGGGCATCGCGCTGGCCGCGTTGCAGAAGCGTTCACCCGACCGGGTGCTCGCGACCAATGTGGAGTACTACTCGGCGATCGTCCTCGACGTCGCGGAGATCCCACCGCCGCTTGCGCCAGCGATGTTCGCCTGCTCGCGTGTCGCCGGCTGGTCCGCGCACATCATGGAGCAGAAGAAGACCGGTCGCCTCTTCCGGCCTTCGGCTCGCTACGTCGGCCCGGGCGAGCGCACCGTCGAGCTCTTCGCCCAGTGACAGCTCCCGAACTGCTGGGGTCAGACGCCAGTAGTTCGAGACCTGGCTCTCGCAGCCGGGACGTCTAGAACGGCTGGGGTCAGACCCCGGTACTTCGAGACGTGGCTCCCGCAGTAGGGTCCCGCCCATGGAGCTGACGGACTACCGCGAGCGGTTTCCGATCCTCCGCGACACGACGTACCTGATCAATCACTCGCTCGGCGCGATGCCTGCCGCCGCCGAGGACCGCGTGCTCGAGTTCACCCGCATGTGGCGCGAGCGCGGGATTCGGGCCTGGGGCGAGGGCTGGTGGGAGATGTCGATTACTGTCGGCGACCAGATCGGACGCATCATCGGCGCACCGCCGGGCTCGACGGTCATGCACCAGAACGTCGCCGTTGCCGAGGCGATCGTGCTGTCCTGCTTTCGCCCGTTCGATCCGCACCGAAACCGCGTCGTCTACGAGGAAGGCAACTTCCCGGGCGTGCGCTACCTCTACCAGGCCCAGCCGGAGCTCGACGTCGTCGTCGTCCAGGACGACCAGGCGATCGTCGACGCGATCGACGAGCGCACCTTGCTCGTGCCGATCACGCACGTCCTGTTCAAGACCGGCGAGATCCAGGACGTGAAGGCGATCATCCGCCGGGCGCACGAGGTCGGCGCGCACGTCGTGCTCGACGCGTACCAGTCGGCCGGCATCGTGCCGCTCGACGTCGCCGCGCTCAACGTGGACTTCGCGGTCGGCGGCAGCGTCAAGTGGCTCTGCGGCGGCCCGGGAAACGGCTGGCTCTACGTCCGTCCCGATCTGGCGGACGTGCTCGAGCCGACGTTCGTCGGCTGGCAGGCTCATGCGCGGCCGTTCGGCTTCGAGCCCGAGCTCGAGTACGCAGACGGCGCGACGCGCTTTCTCACCGGCACGCCGAACGTCCCTGCGCTCTACGCAGCGACTCCGGGCTACGACCTGATCGAGGAGATCGGCGTCGAACGGATCCGCGAGAACTCGGTCCGGCAAACGCAGCTGCTGATCGACCTCTGTGACGACGCCGGCTTCGAGGTCGGCAGCCCTCGCGACGCGACGCGCCGAGGAGGCACCGTCACGGTGCGCACGCCGGAGTTCGAGGCCGTGCACTCCGAGCTCGGCGAACGCCAGATCATCTGCGACTTCCGTCCCGATGCCGGGCTGCGGCTCGGCCCGCACTACTTCAACACGGACAATGAGCTCCGGTTCGCGATCGCCCAGGTCGCCGAGATCCTCGAAACGGGCGCCTACGAGCGCCATTTGGGCGCAACCACGCGGTTCTGACTGCTGGGATCCCTCTGTTGAGGGAGTCTGGCATCTCTCGATGCGGGTACGTTGAGCTCGATGAAGACCGCCGTCTTCTTCACCGCAGCGATGCTCCTCGCCCTGTCCGCCGCTGAAGCAGCGAACGCTTCCGAGATCATCGATCGCAACGCGCAGAGCGTGAGGCTCGCTGTCGACGCGAGCGGTCGCGCGCTCACGAGCTACCGGGTTCGTGGACGCGCCATGCACGTGCTCGCGTGGGGTGCAGTCGACGCACGGCAGCCGACGAGTGGGAAGCCGCAGGTGCGTTTCCGCAAGGACTACTCGGGGCGGCAGTGGACGTCGTTCAGGAACCAGTGCCGTGCGTACGACGGCCCGAAGCTCGCGTTCCAGGTCGCAGCATGCGCCGCGCCCGACGGCTCGTACTGGGCACTGCAGTCCTGGCGGAGAACGCTCCCGAACCTCGACGGGCGCCCGCAGCGGGGGCGGGGAGCCTGGGAGCTCCACCTCTCCCACTGGTCGGGCCCGATCGCAACTCTGGAAGCCTGGACCGACTGGGTCTACGGCGGCCGCTACCACCACCTGTTCGGGAGGCTCACCTACGCCGGCAAGCCCGTGTACGGCTTCTCGGCGTCGCGTGTCGGCTCACCGCTCGACGGTTACGGCCGGAACATCTACGTCGACACGTTCGACTCGCGCTACGGGAAGGGCTGGCGGCGGGAGAACGCGTTCCTCGCGCACCGCCCGACGGGAGTCTTCTGTTACGGCTTCTACCGATTCAGCTCACGCGGCCCGGGCAACGGCGCGATGTACCGCCTGACGGCGCCCGGCCCTGGAGTCACGCCCGACGTCAGCATCACGGTCGCTGGGCTGCACGACTACAACCCGAACAGCTCAACGGACGTTGCGTACGAGCGGCAGCAAAACGCCTTGCAGGACTCCATCGCCGGAGCCGACAAGAAGTGCCACGTTCACTGATCGAGCAGTTCCAGTAGTCGTTCCGCGTAAGCGGGTGCCGTTGGCGCGTCCTCGTGCCTGAAGTACGCGTAGAGCGGCACGTCGACCTTTAGAAGCCGCTGCGCCCATTCACGTAGCTCCTCGTCGTCGTACGGCGGGTCGCGGAAGCGGACGTAGCGAAACGGTGCGTCGTGCTCGAGATCGTTGACGCGCACCGCTCCCGCCGCGGCCAGGCGAGGCTCGATCCCGTCCCACGACGGATGCGCGAGGTCGAAGGCGACCTGCAAGCTCGGGTCGAGCGAACCGAGGATCAGCTCGATCATGCCCTCATCTCGGGCGCTGATCAACGAGACGCGGATTGGTCCGAGCCGGTCACCGAGTGCGGCAATGCGCGGACCGAAGTCGGCGAGCAGCCCGGGACGGTTGCCTGCGAGCTTCGGTGCGAAGCGAAAGCCCGGCGGGGTCTGCTCCGCCCAGCGCACGAACTGCTCCTCGGCCGGAATGCGGTAGCCGGTGGTGTTCAGCTCGACCGTCGAGAAGCGGCCGGCATAGAAGCGGAGGAACTCCTTCGAATCGGTCCCGGGTGGGTAAAACCCGGGCTTCCACGAGGGGTAGGACCACCCGGAGGTTCCGACATGCACCCCGGCTAAACTCGCTCGACCCATGGCCACGACGGACAGAGTGATAGCCGAAGACGCCATCCGTGTCCTCGATCACGGGTTCGTGCGGCTCGACGACTCGATGGCCACCGACCTCTCGGTCGTGAACGCCGCCCGCGTCAGCTTCGCCCGTCGCAAGGACGTCATGGAGGATGCCGACGAGGGCTTGATCCGGTTCCTGATGCGCGATAGGCACGGAACGCCTTTCGAACACAACGCGTTCCGGTTCCACATTCGCACGCCGATCTTCGTCGCGCGCGAATGGTTCCGACACCGTATCGGCTCTTTCAATGAGTTCTCCATGCGCTATGCGAAGGCGACCGACGACTTCTACGTGCCCGAGGCCGCAGACGTGCGCAGCCAGGTCGGAAAGCCCGGCGCTTACTCGTTCGAGCCGGTCGACGAGGAGCTGGCCGAGCGCACGCGTGAGGAGTTCCAGGAGGTCTACCAGCACGCCTTCGAGACATACGAGCGGCTCGTCGAGGCCGGCGTCGCGCGCGAGCTCGCCCGCTCGGTGATGCCGGTCGGCGCGTACACGGAGTTCTTCTGGACGGTCAACGCCCGCGCGTTGATGAACTTCGTCTCACTACGAGCAGCCGAGACCGCGCAGCGCGAGATCAGACGCTACGCCGACGCTGTCGAGCACTTCTTCGCCGCGAAGATGCCGGTCACGCACGCGGCTTTCGTCGCGTCGAACCGCGTCGCGCCTTAGGCGGGCTTCAGAACGATCTGATCGGGCTTGAAGTGCCCGGACGGCTGGCGTGTGACCACCCAGCCGTTCTTGTCGAACCGGCTCAGGTCATAGGCGGCGTTCATGCGGATCGTCGCCTCGCCGCCGTTCGAGTTGAACGTGCTGCAGAGGACGACGGGCTTGCCGCCCTTCGTCAGGTAGAGGTCGTAGTAGCCGCCCTTCGGGAGCCGGTCGAGTCCCTTGATGTGCAGGTCCATCGGCCAGTTGCCATCCGAGTCGGCCTTGCCGAGCTGGAGGCTCCCCGTCGCATTCGGGTCGAGATTCGTTCCGGCCAGTCGCACCACGCGTTCGGTGCTCAGAGACGTCGAGCTCGGGGCCGTCGCCTGGCCGAGAATGAACCCCCCGCCCACCAGAGTCGCGATCGCGGCGGCGATCAGGAGCGGCCTGCGGTGAACGGGCTTGGTGAGAGGCTGCTGCGACTCGTCGGGCCACGGCACCAGATCCAGCTCCGGTGAGAGCTCGGGCGGCGGGTCCGCGCTCACGAGAAGATCGTGGGCACGCCGAAGGCGGTCCCGCTCCTCCGCAGAGACGTCGCTGCCAATCAGCTGGTCGAAATCGGGCTCGCGCCTCACTGCAGTTCTCCTTCGAGTAGATCGGCGAGCCGGCCGAGACCGGCACGAGTCCGCGTCTTCACGGTACCGAGTGGGATGCCGAGGAAGTCTGCAACCTCGCTCTGCGAAAGGCCACCGTAGTAGGCGAGCTCGATCACGTCGCGCTCGTTCGGCGAAAGACTCTCGAGGGCGCGGTGCACCCGCCACGACACGTACGACGCCTCCGCGCGCTCGTCGGGACCGAGCTCCGTCGAGGCGATGTCGGGCACCTCTCCCGGTGGCTCAGTCCGGCTCCGACTGCGGTCGACGATCGCGTTGCGCGCAACCGCGTAGAGCCAGGGGGCGCCCGCGCCTCGGTCGGGCTTATAGGTGCGGGCGGAGCGCCAGACCGCGGCGAACGTCTCCTGGACTGCATCCTCGGCCCGCATCCGGTCACCGAGCCGCCTGAGCGCGAGCCCGAAAACCGGCCGCGCAAACCGGTGGTAGAGCGCCTCGAACGCATTCGCATCCCTCCGGGCGACGCGCCTGATCAGGTCGCCGTCGGTCAGCCTGCCGAGGTCGGGCAGGTTCAGGCCGGTCGTTTCCCGGTTGCCCTCATGGGGCATGGCGGATGGCAAGGCGAGGCTGATGCCCATCTTCTCGGGATCTCTACGGAATTCCACGTCTGCTGGATTGCAGCAGACCTGGGGTGTCCACCACAAGAAGGACCCATACCAAACGCTTAAAAACCGCTTACGCGCCTCGCACGTCTGAAGGGAAGGAAGGGGAAAACACAGGGGGTTCCAGGATGCGCAGGTTCATTCCGATCGCAGTGGCAAGCGTGGCACTGGTGTTGGCAGCACCGGCGTCCACGGCGACGAGCACGGTTCAGATCAAGAGCACCGGGTTCGTCCCGGCGACCGTGACGATCAACCAGAACGACTCGGTCACCTGGACGAACACCGACACGAAGGATCACCAGGTCGTCGCGAACGGTGGCTCGTTCGCCTCGGCGATCCTGACGCCGGGCAAGACGTATACACACGCTTTCCGAGCGGGTGGAACCTTCCGCTATCACGACGGGCTTCATCCGACGCTCAGGGGGACGATCACGGTTCGAGGTGCCCCGCCGCAGGTCACGCTCGCGACCTCGGTGCCGGTCGTCAAGTTCGGCACGCAGGTCACTCTCAGCGGAATCGTGTCGAACAAGCGCACGGGCGAAACGGTGACGCTGACCGCACTGCCGTTCGGGCAGACGACCAAGCAGGTGATCGCCACCTTGCAGACTACGGCCAACGGGGCGTTCAGCTTCAGCGTGACGCCGCAGGTGAACACGACCTACCAGGCGCAGTGGAAAGGCTCCGAGAGCTCGGTCGCCGTGCAGGTCCAGCCGCTGATCAAGCTGCCGTTCGTCTCGCACTCAGGCTGGTTCCACTTCTACGTGACTTCGGGCCAGTCGTTCGCCGGCCGGTCCGTCTACCTCCAGCGCTTCACGCTCTTGCACACATGGATCAACGTTCGCAAGTTGCAGCTCGGACAGCAGTCGGGGCGCATCATGTCCCTGAAGTCCGCGCGCTCCGCCGTCCCGCGCGGGCGCTGGTCGATCCGGATCTACATGCCGGCGAGCGAGATGCCAGGCGGTTACATCGACGCCTGGAGCGGCACGCAGCCCGTCGTCAAGCGCTGACGCACCGAGAGAGCGCGGACTACTTGTCCGCGCTCTCGTACCTTTTCTGAACGGCGTCCCAGTTGACGACGTTCCACCAGGTCTCGAGATATTCGGGCCTGCGGTTCTGGTACTTCAGGTAGTAGGCGTGCTCCCATACGTCGATGCCGAGCAGCGGGACGTCCGAGTTCGAGATCGGTGAGTCCTGGTTCGGGGTCGAGTACACGGAGAGAGCGGTACCGTCGTAGACGAGCCAGCTCCAACCCGAGCCGAAGCGCTTCACACCCGTGTCGATGAGGTCCTTCTTGAGCTCGTCGACGCTGCCGAACGTGGTGGCGATCGCCTCGGCGAGGGAGCCGCTCGGCTCGCCGCCGCCGTCGGGGCTCATGATCTCCCAGAAGAGCGAGTGGTTCGCATGCCCCCCGGCGTTGTTGCGAACCGCCGTCTTGATTTCCTCGGGCAGGATCTCGAGGTTCGCCAGCACGTTCTCCACCGGCCGGTTCTCCCACTCGGTGCCCGCGAGCGCCTTGTTGGCGTTGTCGACGTAGGCCTGGTGGTGTTTGTCGTGATGGAGCCGCATCGTCTGCTCGTCGATGTGAGGCTCGAGGGCGTCGTAGTCGTACGGAAGAGGCGGGACCTCGTAGGGCATGGTGGCTCCTTGCTCGCTTGCTTACCGAGGATATGCTCCGCGCGCCCAGCTAGGAAGAGAGAGGAGAGAGGGATGGCGTCGCTTGCCTTCAGGTTCGAGGAGATCACGGCCAGGGAGCTGAAGCCCGAGCTCTACGAGCTCGACGGCATCTCCCGCGCGACGATCGAGGCTCACTACAAGCTCTACGAGGGCTACGTCAACAAGCGAAACGAGATCCTCGCGCGGCTCGACGGAGTCGACACGACCGCTGCGAACCAGATCTACTCCGAAATTCGCGCGCTCAAGGTCGATCTCAGCTTCGCGATCGGCGGGATCAAGAACCACGAGATCTACTTCGAGCACCTCGGGGGCGGCGGAGGCGACCCGACCGGACTGATCGGCGACCTGATCGAGCGTGACTTCGGCTCGTTCCAGGACTGGCGCACCGACCTGAAGGCTACGGGGATGGCCGGCCGCGGCTGGGCCTGGACGGCCTACGACTGGGACGAGGGCCGCCTGTTCAACTACGTCGGCGACGCGCAGAACACGTATCCGATCTGGAACGCGACGCCGCTCGTCGCGCTGGACGTCTACGAGCACGCCTACTTCCTCGACTACCAGACAGATCGCGCGTCGTACATCGACGCGTTCCTCGACAACCTCGACTGGGCGACGGTCAACGACTGGGTCTCGAAGTACCAGATACAGACCTAGCAACACCATGACCACGGCGCTCCTAGTCGCCGCCGGCTACGTGCTCGGCTCAATGCCGTGGGGGTACTGGCTCCCGCGGCTCTTCAAGCACGAGGACATCCGGCAGCATGGGAGCGGCAACATCGGCGGAACGAACGTCTGGCGCGTCTACGGCTGGAAGCTCGGTGCTCCGGTCGTCCTGCTCGACACCTTGAAGGGCTTTGCACCCGCGTTCGTCGCGACGTTGACCGTCTCCCATCTCGCCGGCGTCCTCGCCGGCGGCGCGGCAATGCTCGGGCACTGGCGCCCGATGTTTCTGCGGTGGCAGCGCGGCGGCAAGGTGGTGGCGACCTGCGGCGGCGCGTTCCTCGGTGTTGCCCCGATCGTCGGTGGGATCGGCGCCGCCGTCTGGATCGTGACCTTCCTGCTCTTCCGTTACGCCTCGCTCGCCTCGATCGTGTCCGCTCTCGCGGTGCCCGTCATCGCTGTGCTGCTCGGGGAGCCGTGGCCCGTAATCGCATTCGCCGCGGTAGCGGCGATCGCCGTCATTGTGCTGCACCGCGGCAACATCAGCCGCCTGCGCGCCGGCACGGAGAACCGCTTCAGGTTCCGACGGCTACGCCGCGAGCCACTGGCGTAGCTCGGTGTGCCGCTCGGCCGGCTCACCGTCGTGGAGCTCGCGGCGAAGCTCACCGACGGTTCCGTAGCGCTCGGCCAGCACTTCATGCGAATGGATCGTCTCGAAGTTGAGCTGGCGGGCGAGGACGAAGTCATCGTCGTCCAGCTCGGTGTAGCGCTCGAGTGTCGACTGAAGCGAGATGCGCACCGAGTCCTCCACGAAGCGTGGCTGCAGATGCGCATGCTCGACGACGAAGAGCTCGTCCGGCCTCTTCAGGAGCTCGTAGATCGGCGAGCTCATCGAGCCCTCGACGATTCCGGCGAGCTGCTCGGCATTCACCGGATGGTCGCTCCCGATGTAGAGGGTGCCCCGCCCGCGCTGGTTATGCGTCGCGATCGGGACGAGCTCGAGGATTCGCTCGACGTCGGTTTCCCCGAAGCCGGCCTCGAGCAGCCGCTCGGACGCCTTGCCTCGCACGAGTCCCTGTGCGCACGGGCAGGCGTTGATCCCCGTCGCCTCGACGCCGACGATTCGCCGCACCCGCGTCTTCGTCGCGGCGGCGATGCCGATGATCGAGATCATCTCCTGCGTGGCGAGGCCCGTGACGGGCGTGCGGCGCTCGAGCGGATAGCGGGCCGCGATCCGAACTTCCGCCCGACCCGCCGCCTGGCGGGCGACGATCTGGCGGGCGATGTGCTCGGCCAGCTCTTCCACGAGGAACGCCTCGCCGATCACGACCTCGTCGATCGCCTCCTCGAAGAGCTCCGGGAAGCGCGACATGTGCACGCCCTTCTGCGCGGGATCGAGGTCAACGAAGCAATCGATGTCGGCAGAGATCAGCTTTTCGGCGCCGCCCCAGCGCAGGCGGATCGCCTTGGCGACGCCCTGCACCCCGGCGCGCGAGAGGCCGAGCCGCACTTCGGGCGTCGAAGCCTGCAGGTCGTCGAAAAGCTCCCGTGACTCAGTCATGGACGAAAGGTTAGTGTCAGGCCGCCTCGTGGGGGATTCAGACGCCAGTTTTTCGCGGCTTGTCTCGCTCGCCGCTCACGACCTGCGCACGCCGCTGGCGACGATCCACGGGTTCGCGCAGACCCTCGTTCGCATGGACGACCTCGGCGAGCCGAAGCAGCGCTACCTCGAGATGATCGACGCAGCTGCGCTCCAGCTCGCCGAGCTCCTCGACGAGCTCGGCGTCGCAGCGCGGATCGAGGGGGATCGTTATGAGCCGAATCGCCAGAGCGTCGACTCCCTCGACCTCGCGCGCCACGCCGCCGCGGAGCTCGGAGAGGATCGTGTCGTCGTCTCCGGGACCGGCGCGGGCGTGCGGGTCGACGTCGACGCGACGCAGCGCGGAGTCGCCGCTCTGGCGCAGGCAGCTCTGCGGCACGGAGGCCTGGAGCAGGTCGACCTGCGCGTCGATGGGGGGACGCTGACGATCGGCCCCGTGACTGCTTCGTCGGGCCCCGTCCTGCTGGGAGCGGAGCTGCGGGACCTCGGTGCAGCGGTCGGGGTGCGGGTCATCCGGGCGAACGGCGGCTCGGTGGCACTCGACGGCGAGCTGCTGGCTGTCACGCTCCCGGCGTGAGCCGGGGCGCGCAGGTCAGTCTTCTGCGCTGGCTTCGCCGCCAGCTCCAGCAGCCGACGCTGACCCGCGAGCATCTCGAAGCGGCGGTGGAGAACGACGATCCGTCCGAGGTGCGGCGGCTGCTCGCCGAGGTGCCGTTCACCGACGCTCAACGCCGGCACGTCGAAGATCTGCTCGACGCCTGGGAAGAAGGCCGCTAGGGCTCGGCGCCGTGATCGAGGAGCAGCTGTTCGACACGTACGTCGCCGTTCTGGCGTGCCGCGTCGATCGCTGTGAAACCGCCGCCCTGCCTGAGGTTCGCATCGGCACCGTGCTCGAGCGCCAGCTGCACGAGCTGGTACCGCACCGACTCGTCCTTCCCCTCTGCAGCGGCTGCGGCGTGAATGGCCGCAGTCTGGACGTGCTCGTTTCTCGAGAGGGCATTGACGTCCGCGCCGCGTTCGAGCAGGAGACGCGCTGCGTCGACATGTCCGAAGAAGCAGGCGAGGCCGAGCGGGTGAAAGCCGTCGTCACCGAATGCGTTCGCCAGTGCCGGGTCCTCGTCGAGTAGCTCACTCAGCCTGTCCGTGCGACCGACCGCCGCAGCCTCGAAGGCGTCGAGGCTCGGGTCGGCGGCGAGCAGCTCGTCCATCGTCGCCCGGTCGCCTCGGTACAGCGCTTGCAGCAGACTCGACATCAGCGCAGCAGTCGTGACAGGCGTCGGTCCTTGAGGACTCGCCCACCGGTCTGGCATTCGGGGCAGTAGAAGATCGTGTGCTCCTCGAAGTCGACCTGCGCGATCGCGGTGCCGCAGACGTAGCAGGGCTCGCCGAGCTTCTTGTGCACGCGGTACGTGCGCTTGTCGTTCGCCCCCTGCTCGCGGAGCTCGAGCCCGCGGGTGAGCTCGGCGTCGATCGCGTCGGCCAGAGCTTCGACCTGCTCGGGCGTCACGTCTCGGGTCAGCTCGTACGGCGAGAGCTTCGCGTGATGGAGGATCTCGTTCGCCCACGCCCGCCCGATGCCGGCGATCACCCGCTGGTCGCGCAGCATCGAATGCAGCCGTCTCGATTCGGTTGCGCAGATCTCCGTCAGTCGTTCCGCACCGATGCCGAGTGCCTCAGGCCCGAGATGTGCAAGCTCTTCTTCGAGCTCCTCGGGGTTGATCAGCCAGACGCCGGCACGCTTCTTCGCGCCGGCCTCGGTGAGCACGAGCCGGGCGCCTCCCTCGAAGACGAGCTGGAACGCGGGCGTCTTCGGGCCTGTCTCGCCCGCCTTGAGGTACTTCAAGCGACCGGCGGTCATCAGGTGCACGAGCAGCACGAGCTCGCCGTCGGCCGTAGGGAAGTAGAGCCGCTTCGCGCGACGCTCCGCGCCCGCGAGCTGCCTGCCCTCGAGGCTCGAAAGCGGCGGATCGAACGTCTTCAGTGTCGCGATGTGCGCCGGCCCGGCCTTGACTATCGGGAACGCGGAGACCGGATCGTCAAGCGCCCGCCGCCAGGCCTCCATCTCCGGTAGCTCAGGCATCCCGCTCTTCCCTTCCGCGAAGGACGGACCGATTCGCCTTTAGGCTCCGCCGCATGGACCCGATCAGGGTAGCCGTGCGCCGGGGTGGTGTGGTCGAGGCGATCCACCGTGTCCACGGCGTCGCGGTGCAGGACGCTGCGGTGATCGCAGAAGCAGGCGACTCTGGCCTCGTCGCCTTGATGCGCTCGTCGTCCAAGCCCCTGCAGGCGCTGCCCCTCGCGCGGGCCCGCGACGATCTCGACGAGCGCGACCTGGCGATCGCCTCTGCGTCGCATCTCGCCGATCCGGCGCAGCTCGCCGCCGTGCGAGCGCTGCTCTCCAAGGCGCCGGCGAGCGAGGACGAGCTCGAGTGCGGGCCCGAGGGAGAACCTCCGTCCCGGCTCAAGCACAACTGCTCGGGCAAGCACGCCGGGATGCTCGCCCTCTGCCGTGCGAACGGCTGGCGAAGCGAGGGCTACCGGCTCGAGGGCCACCGTGTCCAGCGGGAGATGCTCGCGGCGCACGCCGAGGCGGCGGAGGTGCCGGAGGACGAGATCCGGACCGCGGTCGACGGCTGCGGCGTGCTCACCTTCGCGCTGCAGCTGGAACAAATGGCACATGCGTTCGGCCGCTTCGCGCAGCTCGATGGGGGCGACCGCATCGCCGAGGCCATGCGCGCGTATCCCGACCTCATCCGTGGCCCGCGCGCCGCCGACTCGCGGCTGATGAAGACGCTGCCGGGCTGGATCGCAAAGGGCGGCGCCGAGGGCCTGTTCTGCGCGGCGGGCGACGGAATCGGCGTTGCGCTCAAGGTCGAAGACGGAAACGGCCGCGCGGTCGGCCCCGCCGCCGCCTCGTTCTTTCGGCAGCTCGACCTGGATCTCGGCGACCTCGCCGTTCAGCCTCTGGACAACAGCAGGGGCGAGCGAGTCGGCGAGATCGCTCTCTAGCAAGGCTCAGCGCCCTGGCGAATCCTTCATAAAAAAAGTCGCTCTTTGCTTTCGTCGGACGCCCTGTAATATGCGGAACGCGAGAGGGTGAGCCGGGGGGAAGCGGGTATCCGGCTCTTTTGCGTTTCAGGTAGACCCAAAGCCCCGTCCACTTAACGCGAATGTAGCCGGGAGGTAGGCCGCCGTTGCTCACCGTCGAAATCTCCCTTCCTGAGGTCGAGGAGCTTCAAAAGCTCGTCCAGGAAGGTCTCGAGAAGGGCGTTCTCAACTACGACGAGATCGCAAACGGGCTCGAAGACGTCGAGCTCACGAAGGAGCAGATCGAGGACTTCTACACGTACCTCGTCGATCACGGGGTCGAGCTGCTGGAAGGCGAGACGCACAAGCATCCGCCGCACGAGCAACTCCCCACGCCTGAGGAAGAGAAAGGACCGAAGCTCGACCTGAGCGTCGAGCCGTCACTCGACTCATTGCGGCTCTACCTGCGCGAGATCGGAAAGGTCTCGCTGCTGACCGCCGACCAAGAGGTCTATCTCGCCAAGCGCATCGAGCGCGGGGACATGTCGGCGAAGACCCAGATGATCGAGGCGAACCTCCGATTGGTCGTGTCGATCGCGAAGTCGTATCTCGGCCGCGGGCTGAGCTTCCTCGACCTGATCCAGGAGGGCTCGCTCGGGCTGATCAGGGCCGTCGAGAAGTTCGACTACCGCAAGGGCTACAAGTTCTCGACCTATGCGACGTGGTGGATCCGACAGGCCGTGACGAGGGCGATCGCCGACAAGGCACGGACGATCCGGATCCCGGTGCACATGGTCGAGAAGCTCAACAAGGTCGTGCACATCGAGCGCCAGCTGGTGCAGCGCCTCGGGCGTGAGCCCCAGCCGGACGAGATCGCCGAGGAGCTCGAGATGACGACGGAGGAAGTCCGCGAGATTCTGCGCATGTCGCAGCTCCCGGTGTCGCTCGAAAAGCCGATCGGCGAGGAAGAGGAGTCCGAGCTCGGTGACTTCGTCGAGGACGAGTCGGCCGAGTCGCCGTTCGACACCGCGACCCTTTCGCTACGCCGCGAGGACGTCGAGTTTGCGCTGTCCGCGCTGCCCGAACGCGAGCGGCAGGTGATCGAGCTTCGCTTCGGGCTCTCTGGTGCGCAGCCGTGCACCCTCGAGGAGGTCGGGCGTGCTTTCGGCGTCACGCGCGAGCGGATCCGTCAGATCGAGAACAACACGCTCAAGAAGCTCGAGTCCCTGCCGGAGGCGCAGGGCCTCAAAGACTGCGTTTGACGCTCTAGCGGAACGTCACGACAGGCGCGTGGACGCTGATGGCGCGGTCGCCGAGGAATCCGGGCTGCGCTACGTCGAAGCGGAGATTCCACTCGCCCGCGGGCACGTGGAAGTCGAGCGGGATCCGTCCGCCGGGATGCACGCGCACAGTGCGGTCGATGCCCTTGCCGGTCAGATGGAGCGGCGTGATGCGAGTGCCCGGCGGGAGTCGCAGCACGAGGTGCAGCGTCCCGCCCCTCTTGCTCCAGACAGTGAATGCTCCGCGCGGCGCCAGCCAGCCGTCGAGGAAGCGTCCGGCCGCGATCATCTGCAGACGCGGCGTTCCGGCCGGACGATAGAGATCGAAGATCGGCTCGTGCCGGACGAGCTTCACACCAGTCAGCTGCACGGTCGACCCGTACGTCTGCACGAGCATGGGCCTACGGCTTGGCTTTCCGTCGACGAGCAGCCGGCCGTCGTGCGCCACTCGTACCTGCTTCGCGGGGAACTGGTCGATCGGCGGGCTGCCGACGAGCAGGAGACGCGTGACCGAGGTGTTCCAGAACATCTGCAGCCACGACTGTTCCTTCTGCGAGCCCGGCGGCGCGACGAGGTCGAGCGGTCCGAGCTTCGCGTGATCGACCCAGCGCAGGTCTGCGGGAAGTGACGCGCGGACATGAGTGCTCGAGAACGAGTCGAATGACGCGGCGCCCGCAGAAAGCGCGCAACCGGCGGCGATCGCGCCCACGAGCGCAACTGCGGCGGGGACCTTGCGGAATGCGACGAGTGCGGCGAGCACGGACAGGACGCCGGCGATCAGCGCCACGGTGAGGGAGCCGTTGCCCACCGAAGTGAACGACTCGAGGCGCAGGACGGCCCAGAGCGTCGGCGAGTCATCCTTGTTGTGCGCGGCCGCATAACCGGAGAGGGGCACGCGTGCGGCAAGCAACAGCAGCCCGGCCGAGAGCAGTCCGACCGGGATACGCGCCGGGAGGCCGCGCTTCACCCAGAGGGCGAACGAGATCGCGAGCAGTGGTACGAGCGTGAAGAGGTAGCGCTCCTGGAAGCGCTGCGAGTCGGTGTCGGCGATCTGGGCAGCCTCGAGCATCAGTGCGACGGCGAGCAGCACCGTCGTCAGCGCGAACGCGAGCTCGGCGCGGCTGCGTGAACGCCAAAGGGCAAAAGCGAGCCCGACAACGGCGCCCGGGACGATCACCCAGCCGCTCGAATAGATGAGCAACATCGCCTCGCGGCCGACCCAGCGCAGAAGCGAGGCCGGATGGACGCCGTGGTTCCCCTTGGAGTAGACGCCGAGGACGCGGTCGGTCCCGAGGATCCCAAACAGCAGCGCCGGCGGGGCGACGAGCACACAGAGCGCGAGCCAGACCCGGCGGATCGACCTGAAGACGTTCCCGCGGTCCGCGAACAACTCGGCACCGAGCACCGCGAGCGGTACGACGACGTACTGCACACGGGCGAGGACGGCGAGCGCGCTGAAGCCGGCGAACGCAAGCTGTGCGCTCCGCGTCGGCTCCGTGATCATGCAGACGCCTGCGTAGACGGCCGTCAGCACGAGCGGATACGCGAGCGGATCGGCGAGCATCGACGACGCATAGACGACGTCCGGCACTGAAACGGTCAACGCAGCGACGGCGAGGCACGGCCACCGGGACAGGCCGAGGCGGCGGGCAAGCAGGAAGGCGGGGATCACGGCGAGCGACACGAAGACGGCGTGCAGCCCTTGTGTCAGCCGGTATGCGGTGACGGGGTCGTTCGTGACGAGCCACACGGGCGCGGTCGCTATCGGGTCGAGAAGTGCCGGAAAATGGGCGGTGCCCCCTCGGATCAGAGGGCGGCCATGCTCCGCGAAGCTGCGTGCCAGCGTGGGGTAGATGTACTCGTCCGGCAGATAGTCGGGCGTGGGACGGCCGGCGGCGGCCCAGAGCCGCGCGCCGAAGCTCGCGAGCATGAGCCCGCCGAGCCACACCCAGGCTGGCACGGCCGCGACTCGCGTGAACGCGCGGGGCGCAGTTGGAGCTTCGTGGTCCGCAGAGGGAACGGCGACGTCGACTGCCACGAACTGCTTATCGGCAGGCTGCGGGCATCCCTTGAACGAGTGATGCCGGCGGCTTGGTTACGTGCTTTTCGCGGCCCGCGCGGCGGGCACGAAGAGCTTGCAATGCGGGCACTTGAACCCGCGGTGACGCTCGGTCTCGCCGGACATCAATTCAGCCGTGAACGTCTTCTTGCAATGTGGACACCGGATCTCGTGCACCGGGTTCTCCGCGGGAAAGTCAGCCACTCGAGCCAAGGTACATGCGCACAGTCCGTTCAGGGCAGAAAAAAGCGGTACGAGTCGAGCGGAGCCCGCTCGGGTGGCGCCGGCCGGCTCCGGCTGGTCCCGAGGTGGATGAGGCCGAGGAACCGTTCCCCGTCAGGCAGACCGACGGCCTCGCGACCCACCTTTGTCCGGAGGACGTGCGGAGTGCGCCAGTAGCCGGCAAGGCCACGGGCATGCGCCGCGAGCAGAACGGCATAGATCGCACTGGCCGTCGCGCAAAGATCCTCCTCGTCTTGCTCGAGGTCCCCACTCAGGACTGCCGACGCAAGAACCAGTGTCGGGGCTCGGTCGAGCTTCGGAGCCTCGCTCGGGCCGGCAGCCTCCTTCAGGCGGTCGAGCGTCTCAGGACCGAGAACGCGAAAGCGCCACGGGTTCGTCCGGTGGTGGTTGGGAGCCCAACGGGCGAGCTCGAGCAGCTCGTCGAGCGCGTCCGCCGGAACGGGCTCGGGGCCGAACGACTTGTGCGTCCGGCGCGAACGGATCAGTTCGTCGAAGGCTTCCAGGCCGCGGACACTAGTTGCCTCAGCCGAGGGGAGGCATGCGCCGCTGTTCCTGCGGCGACTGGGCACCAAGCCTGCGCCAGCTGGCGTGACGCGCTCCGTCGCGGCCGCTGTCCTGGTTCCCCGGAGCGTCGAAGAACCATTTCCAGGCGGGCTTGCCCTCAATCGACGAGATGAACAGGAAGAAGGCTGCGAGCCCGATCCCGTCGACCAGGTGGTGAACGAGCGCCCCGATCGCGATCACCAGGCCTAGAAGGATCAGGAGCGATTTCGCGGGAGTGCGGAGCGTCATATCCGAAGTATCTTCGTAGCTACGGCCGGAAGGGTTGCTCTCGCGTTAAGACGCGCCCGAGTCGTCGGGCGGCACGAGGCGGTGGCCTTCGACGCGAAAACCGGCCTTGCGCAGGAACGGAAGGGCGACCTCCACCGCCCGCGCCAGGTTCGACGCCATCCAGAAGCAGAGAATGGCGAGTGGGATCTCCACCAAAGCCGCCTCGAGCCCCGCCTGGACGAGCTCGCTCGTCGTACGAGCCGTGACGACGTCGAACCACGCATCGCAGACGAGCAGGGTTCCGGTCACGGCGGCAGCGACCTCGGCGAAGGGCGACCTGCGTGCAACGGCAAGAGCCGTCGCGACCATTGCGACGCCGAGCCCGATGTCGAACCCTCCCCAGGCGACCCGCCAGTGGTTCGCGGTGTAGTTGCGCGGCAACGTGACGATCAGGAACGTGGCCCACGGCAACAGCACGACCGCGCAGATGAGGAATGCAGGCGCGATCCAGGGTGGCAGCAGCCAGCGGCCGTGGCCCGGCCGGATTGCCGCGGGTGCACGTAACTGGAGACCGCGCATCCGCGGTTATGCGGCTCCGCTTTCAAGGAGTTCCTTGAGCTTTGCCTGGTCCTTCGGGATCTGCTTGCGGGCCTGGCCCTTGGCGACCGGCAGGAGCACCCTGCCGGCGAGCCCGTGGCCTTTGAAGTCGATCGCGATCGTCAGCTTCGAGCGTGTTCCGTCGCCGACCGGCTCGATCGAGATCGTTCCAACGGCGCGTACGGGCCCGTCGAGAACGCGGAACGCCGACTGCCGTGGCGGATTGTGCTCGGTGACCTCGTAGGTCATCGACCGGTCCCCGCCGGGCACGCGGCGCGTTTCACGGACGCGTGAGCCTACGTGCAGCGGCCCCTCGCTTTGACGCTCGACGGCGACGATCTGGTCTTGCCACTCCCCGTGCCGCTCGACGTCGTCGAGGTAGGCGAACACGTCATCAGGGCTCCGGTTGATCTCGATGCTCTCGCTGATCGCGGTCATTCGTTACCTCCTCCCACGACGATGCCTGATGGACACCGGTCTCCGCTTAGCATCGCCGTGTGCCGCCGGATCCGCAACTGCGCGGCTTCGGCTTCACGGGCAATGGCGTCCGAGACAAAGCTTCATTTGGTATAGCTTTACCCGACCCTGACTTGTGAGCAGAACCCCGGGGCATTACCTTTGACCGCGCGGGGTTTTGAGGAAGCCGAAGGAGGCTGGAGATGGCGTTGCAGATTGGCGAGACGGCACCGGATTTCGAAGCGGAGACGACGGAAGGTCGGATCCACTTCCACGACTGGATCGGCGACTCGTGGGCCGTCCTGTTTTCCCACCCGCGCGACTTCACGCCTGTCTGCACAACGGAGCTCGGGTACCTGGCAAAGATCAAGCCGGAGTTCGACCGGCGTAACGTGAAGGTGCTCGGTCTCTCGGTCGATCCCGTCGACAACCACACCAAGTGGGCGAAGGACATCGCGGACACGCAGGGGACGGCGCCGAACTACCCGATCATCGGCGACGCAGACTTCAACGTCTCGAAGCTCTACGGGATGCTTGCCCCCGATACCTCAGGTGATCCGACGAGCCGCACGCCGGCCGACAACCAGACGGTTCGAAACGTCTTCGTCGTCGGTCCCGACAAGAAGGTCAAGCTCGTGCTCGTCTATCCGATGACGACCGGTCGCAACTTCGACGAGGTGCTGCGCGTGATCGACTCGCTCCAGCTGACCGCGACCCACAAGGTCGCGACGCCGGTCAACTGGCAGCAGGGAGACGATGTGATCATCGCGGGATCGGTGTCGGACGACGAGGCCAAGGAGACGTATCCCGAGGGCTGGGAGTCGCCGCGGCCGTACATCCGCATCGTGCCGCAACCGTAGTAACGCGTCCGCTCGTCACGTCTGGAGCTCGGCGAAGAAGCGTGCGATCGGCCACGCGCCTTCGGACGTGTTCGAGATCACCGTGCGGGTAATCCCACGGCCCGGGTCGTGCATGCTGCGAAACGAAACGCCGGCGTCGTAGCCCTCGAGCACCACCACGTCGCTCGTCTCGTGAAGCCAGAAGCCGAGTCCGTAGCGGCTCGACATCCTAGGCACGTCGCTTCGAGGGCGGACAAGGTCCGCGACCAAATGCGCGGACACGAGCTGACCCGCGAAGAGACTGCTCCAAAACGAGCTGACGTCCGCCGCGGTGGAGTAGATCCCGCCGTCGCCGTTGCCTCGCACCGGCAGGTGGAGCACGTTCGTCCTCGACGCAGCGTCGCTCGTGAGATAGCCGAGCGCCGCCCGCCCTGGCAGCTCGTCGGAGCGCAGAAACCCGGAATCGTCCATCCCCGCCGGTTCGCATACTCGCTGGCTGACGAGATCGTGAAATGGAACACCGCTTGCCCGCTCGGCGATCAGTGCGAGAACCACGTAGCCGCCGTTGCAGTACGAGAATTGCTCGCCGGGTGAGAACTTGGTCTCGTGCCCGTCCAGGACTAGGAGGTATTGCTCGGTGGTCGCGAGCTCGTGCACGGGAACCGGCATCACGTAGTCCGTGATCTCGTGGTCGGCGTCCTCGTCCAGGTAGTCGCCGATGCCCGACCGGTGCGACAGCAGGTGCTCGAGGGTGACGTCGTCGCCGATGAGCGGAAGATCCCGGCCGAGCACCGAGCGTGCAGTGGTCGAGAGCTCGAGTGAGCCGTCCTCGATGAGGCTCGCGACGGCCACCGCGGTCAGGCCCTTGACGCCGCTAGCAATCGCGAACTGCGTGTCGACCGTGTTCGGGATCTCGTGACCGCGATGCGCAAGCCCGTACGCCTTCGCAACCTCGACCTCACCGTCACGATCGATCCGTACGACGCCAGAGAAGTCGTTCGCGGCGGCGATCGCATCGATCTCAGGCTCGAATGGTCGCACGCAGAAAGGACGGTACTCCATTGGAGTGGGCTAGCGTCCCTTCGATGAGCCTCACGCAGTACTACACCGCGACGAGCCTCGACGGCTTCATCGCCGACCCCGCCAATTCGCTGGACTGGCTGTTCACGCGCAAACACGAGGAAGACGGGCCGATGAATTACAACGACTTCATCGCCGGCGTCGGCGCCCTGGCAATGGGGTCCACGACGTATGAGTGGATCCTCGACCACGAGTTCGCGGGCAAGGATCCGACGGAGTGGAAGTGGCCGTACGACATCCCGTGCTGGGTTCTGACTCACCGGCAGTTGCCGGTCGTGCCCAACGCACGAATCGAGTTCACCAGCGCGGACATCCCAACGGTCCACAGGGAGCTGACCGCCGCCGCAGGCGATCGGAACGTCTGGATCGTCGGCGGGGGAGACCTGGCCGGTCAATTCGCCGACGCGGGGCTGCTGGACGAGGTGATCGTCTCGATCGCGCCGGTGACGCTGGGCGGAGGTGCGCCTTTGCTGCCGCGCCAGATCGAACTGCGCCTCGACGAGGTCGGACGGAATGGCGACTTCGTCTCCGCGAGGTTCTCCGTCGTGCACCAACCGGGCTGACGCATGCGTTGACCCGGCCGGGCGACGTACCCTGACTGGTAATGGGCATGTTCTTTCACTCCTCGGATGCGTCGCCGGAGCGGCCGGCCGACCCGGCTGTGCGCCGCGCGAACCTGCGCCGCATCGGCGCCCTCTTCGTGCCATACAAGCGGCGGCTCGGCGGTCTCCTACTCCTGATCATCGCTTCGGCGGCACTCGGCGTCGTCCCGGCCTTCCTGCTCAGGAACGTTCTGGAGGCGATCGGTCAAAACGACACCAAAGCGCTCTCCATCAACGCCGCCGGGATGATCGTGATCGCGATCGTGACCGGCGTGCTCGGCGTGATCCAGACGCTGCTCTCCAATCAGGTCGGTCAGCGCGTAATGCACGATCTTCGCGCGGCGGTCTTCCGGCATCTGCAGCGACTGTCGCTTGCCTTCTTCACCCGCACGCGGACGGGCGAAGTGCAATCGAGGATCTCGAACGACATCGGCGGTGTGCAGAACGTCGTCACGAACACGGCGACGTCGATCGCCTCGAACGTGACGACCGTCGTCGCGACCATGGTCGGCATGCTCCTCCTGAGCTGGCAGCTGGCGCTGTTTGCGTTTGCCCTGATCCCTCTCTTCGCGGTGCTCACCCGGCGCGTCGGCAACGAACGCCGTCGGATTGCGAAGACAACCCAGGAGACCCTCGCCGACATCTCGAGCCTCGTGCAGGAGTCGCTGTCGGTCTCCGGGATCCTGCTCGGCAAGACGATGGGGCGCGGCGACGAGCTCGCCGACCGCTTCGAGTCCGACTCGCTCCGGCTCTCCGACCTCGAGGTGCGCCAACGGATGGCGGGTCGGTGGGTGATGGCGGCGATCCAGACGAGCTTCGCGGTCATGCCGGCCGCCGTCTACTGGTTCGGCGGGCTCGCCCTCGCGCACGGATCGCAAGCGATTTCGATTCCCACGCTCGTGTCCTTCACGACCCTGCAGGCACGACTGTTCTTTCCCGTCGGCTCGCTGCTCGGCGTCGGTCTCGACGTGCAGACGTCACTCGCGCTCTTCGACCGCATCTTCGAATACCTCGACCAGCCGATCGACATCGAAGAGAGGCCGGACGCACGCGAGGTCGGAGCAGCCGGCGACATCGTGTTCGAACACGTCTGGTTCCGGTACGACGAGGGTTGGACGCTGGAGGACGTCTCGTTCACGGTTGAAGCGGGCACGACGACCGCGCTCGTCGGTGAGACCGGCTCCGGTAAGACGACGCTCGGCTACCTGGCGGCGCGGCTCTACGACGTCAGTCGCGGCCGAATCACCATCGGCGGCGTCGACATCCGCGATCTCAGCTTTCAGGCGCTTACCGACCTCGTCGGAGTCGTCTCGCAGGAGACGTATCTCTTCCACGAGACGGTGCGTGAGAACCTGCGCTTCGCCAAGCCGGACGCGACCGACGAGGAGATCGAGACGGCTGCTGAGGCAGCGCGCATCCACCACGTGATCGCGGCGCTGCCCGAGGGCTACGACACGGTTGTCGGCGAGCGTGGCTACCGCTTCTCCGGTGGCGAGAAGCAGCGGATCGCGATCGCGCGCACGATCCTGCGGAACCCGCCGATCCTCGTCCTCGACGAGGCGACGAGCTCGCTCGACACTGAGACCGAACGCCTCGTGCAGGAGGCACTCGACCGCCTCTCCGAAGGCCGAACGACGATCGCGATCGCGCACCGGCTGTCGACGGTGCGAGACGCCGACCAGATCATCGTGCTCGACCACGGTCGTGTGGTCGAATCCGGTCGCCATGAAGACCTGATTCGCGCGGGCGGCCGCTACACGGCACTCACTGCACGAGGAGCCGAGCTCGACCCCGGAGCCCCGAGCCTGACCGGAGTATCCGCGCTCGCGCCGTCGACCTGATGGCCGGCGCCGACCGAATGGATCTCGTGATCGCCGTCGATGACCCGCGCGCCGACGACGTTCGAGCGCTCCTGGAGTGCCACCTGGCGTTTGCCCGCGAAGTAACTCCGCCGGGTCACGTGCACGCCCTGGACGCCGACGGTCTCATGGACCCGGCGATCACGCTCTTCAGCGCTCGCCGCGTCGGTGTCTTGCTGGGAGTCGGGGCGCTCAGCAGGCTGGACGAGGCGCACGCCGAGCTGAAGTCGATGCACACAAGCGAGGCCGCGAGAGGCCTCGGAGTGGGGCGGGCGATGGTCGATCACATTCTGGCGTTCGCAGCGGAGCGGAACTACACGCGGGTGAGTCTCGAGACCGGCGCCATGGCCGCCTTCGCGCCTGCTCGCTCGCTCTACTCGAAGCTGGGCTTTGTCCCGTGCGAGCCCTTCGGCGATTACACGGGCAATCGCCACAGCGTCTGCATGACCATCGACCTCAGCCGAGGACGTGGATCTCGTCGCCGAGCTGCCGCGAGATCGCGGTCTCGCGGCCCTGCGCGCGAATCGTGAGCGGACCGCCCAACGGTTCGGCGCGAACAAGCTCGACGGACTGACCCGGAAGGAGATCCAGCGACGTCAGGTAGCGGAGCAGCTCGGCATCGCTGTCGGGAACCCTCTGCACGGTCGCTCGTTCCCCCGGCGCGAGCCGGCTGAGCGGCTTTCCTTTCGCATGCACGATTCGAAGCTTCGCGTCGGGGATCGGATCGCCGTGCGGATCGTGTGTCGGCGAGCCGAGCGCCTCGTCGATGAGCGTCTCGAGCGTTTCGGAGAGAGCGTGCTCGAGGCGATCGGCTTCGGCATGAACGGCGTCGAGCCCGAGCTCGAGCGTCTGGGCCAGGTAGAGCTCGAGGAGACGGTGGTGACGGAGCAGCTCGAGTGCGACGCGCTCGCCGTCACGGGTCAACCGAACGCCGCGATAGAGCTCATGATCGACGAGTCCGAGCGCCGCGAGCTTCTTCACCATCGCCGTCGCCGAGGGCGGAGCAACGCCCATCTGCTGCGCAAGCGTCGAGGTCTTGACGCGTCCGCTCTCCGCCTGCAGCTTGTAGATCTCGCGCAGGTAGTCCTGGACCGCGTTGCTCAGGTCCGCGAGGACGGTCTTTCCTGCGCGTTTGCCCGCGCGCGCGGCGTTCTCCCTGGCAGCCATGACTATGCGACCAGGAGTCCCGTCGTGTACATGACGACGATGCCGGCGAGGTAGCCCCCGACGACGTGTCCCGAACGCAGTCCGCCCGGAGCTCGACGCGCGACGTAGCGGCCGACTTCGACGACGACCTGCAGCGCGGCGCCGACGGCGAGCGCGAAGAAGAACACGCCGAGCACGTCGCTCGTGAGGAAGCCGCCGATCCAGCCGCCGAGGATCGCCGGACCACCGGCAACGAGCGCGAGCGAGGCGAGCCGCCAGGCGTTGACTCGTTCGCCGCCTGCGATCGGCGCCGCGATCCCGAGCCCCTCGGTGACGTTGTGGACCATGAAGCCGATGATCAGGAAGGTTCCGAGCGCGAGCTCACCGATCGCGATCGAGGAGCCGATCGCGAGGCCTTCGCCAAGGTTGTGGAGACCGATCCCGATCGCGACGAGCGTGGCCAGCGCTACTCCCTCGAGTGGGGCGCTTCTGTCGCGGTTCCCTCGCGCGGAGAAGCGCTGAGCGACGAAGGTGAGGCCGAGGTAGCTGGCGGCGACCCCGAGCAGGATCAGACCTGGCCCCTGGAGGCCGCTCGGAAGGCGCGCCTGGAGGTCGAGCGCCTCCGCGAGCGCATCGAGCGCGAGAAAGCTGAGCAACCCCGCGGTCAGCGCCATGAAGGCAGCCACCCAGCGGGGGTCGGCGCGGCGGAGCGAAGGCAGCCACGCCAGCCCGAGGGCGACCGGAATCACACCGACGAGCAGGCCGATGAGGGCGTAACCGAGAAAGCCGCGCGGGCTCGCGCCGCGCGCCTCGACCGCAGCCGGCACCGAAGCGGTCGTTTCGATGCCGGTGGAGCTCGTGACGCCGACCGTGTAGGGGTCTCCGTCCACCCACTGGTACGGCACCACGATTGTGCTCGAGCGCAGCCTGCTCAGCCTGGTGGGCCCATCGGTGTGGAACGGAACGATGGCGTCATCGACCGTGACGCTCGCAATCGTCAGCTTCTTCTGCTGCGGGTTCGTCACCCGGATCGTGACCTCGCCCGGCTTGAATTCGACCCGGCGGATGTCGAACTGATCGAGCGCCGGCGGCGCGCGCCCGACGAGGTCGAGCAGCGTGGTCCCGCTTGACGCGAACAGTGCGACGACGCCGACGAGCAGGAGCAGCGGGATCAAAGCCCATAGCCGCCAGGCGTTCCCGGCACGCCGCTCGGCCGTTGAGGTCGCCGCCATCAGGCCACCACGTCGAAGAAGCCCATCCAACCCAGTTCGGTGAACTCCGACTGGTGCGCGTGGAACATGAACCGGCCGGTGTTGTGGAAGTCGATCTCGATGATGCCCCGCTGTCCCTGGCAGAGCATGACGGTGTCCGTGTACTCGAAGTGATCGGTCGAACCGGTCGGGTAGTAGCGGAAGAAGTCGCCGTGAAGGTGAAACGAGTTGATGAGATCGAACTCGGTCAGGTTCGCGATGTAGATCCGTACCGTCTCCGAGCGGCGCACGCGGATCGGGTATTTCGCGTAGTAGAAGGCGGGGCCGTTGACGCTGTAGAAGTTGTTCGCACCATCGCCATCGGTGTCGAAGCCGGCCAGCAGCATCACGAGCTCCTGCGCAGGCGGACGCGGTTTCGGCGGGTCGATGATGAATGCCCCGTAGAGGCCCTTGGCGATGTGCTTCTTCAGCGGCGTCGAGTGGCAGTGGTAGAGCTGCATGCCATAAGGGCGGGCCGAGAACTGGTAGGTGTAACTACCCCCTGGCTCGACGATCTCGAAGACGCCGTCCATGTTCGCCGGGTGGATGCCGTGGAAGTGAATCGTGTGCGGGTGTGAGCCCGCGTTCACGAGAGTCACGCGCAACAGGTCGTCCTCGGTCGCCCGGATCACGGGCCCAGGCGCAGTGCCGTTGTAGGTCCATGCGGAGAAGAACACGCCCTTGGCGACCTCGACCTGCCGGTCGGAGGCCACGAGCGTGTATTCGCGTAGCCGACCCGGCTTGTGGGCGAGCACCTTCGGGGGATACAGGAGCGCGTCGAGCTCGTTTGGGCCGCCGGGTGCGGGAACCTCGGCCCCGATCATGGCCGCGTGACCCATCGGTCCCATCGCCATGCCCGCATGCCCGGCCGCCGAAGCGGCCGCCGCTTCCCCGAGTGCCAGCTTGGCGAGGGGAGCCGCAGCTAGAACCGGCGCCGCCGCTACGAGCAGCTGGCGCCGCGTCACGGGTCGTCTTTTAGGCATAGCTAAAGACTAGTTTCACTAACTCCAAGAAGCAAGTCCGGACTGACCCGACTCTCGGAGGGTCGTATGCTCGGCTCGTGGGCCCTGTCCTCGGCGGCATCCTTCGCATCCTCGGGATCGGCGCGCTCGTCGCGGGCGGGGTCGCGGTTGCGCTCGCGGCGCTCGCCGCGGTGCTCCTCCTCGGGCCAATCGTCTTCTGGCTGGCCTGGAACGTGCTCAACTTCGGGCCTGCGCTCGGGCTGCCCGAGCTCGGCTTCTGGGGGATCGTGCTCGCGACGCTGTTCCTCGTCGTCGGCTGGTTCCCGAAGGTCGTGATCACCGCGATCGTCTTTCTCGTCGATCCTTCGTGGTTTCACGGCAGCGCAAGGGTGCATTGGCCCGAGACCACCTTTCGCAACTTCGTCGCGATAGCGCTGCTGGCCCTGCTTGCGTCCCGGCCGCATGCGCATGCGCAAGGACGTAAGCGACGGAACACCGGCTGACGCCGACCGTCCTTCTCGCCGGTCGACGTGCTTTACCCTGACCTCCCTGTCCGTGCACCGGCTTACCAAGGAGCAGGCCCGCCGCATCGCGGTGCGCGCGCAACTACTCGACGCACCCCGGCCGCGGAAGCTGCTCCCCGTCGTGCAGCAGTTGACGCTCCTGCAGATCGACCCGACCGCTGCTGTAGCGCCGAGCGCGGACCTCGTCGCCTGGAGCCGCCTCGGCTCGGCGTACCAACCCGCCGACCTTCAGCAAGCGCTGGAGCGGGACCGCACGCTGTTCGAGCACAACGCCCTCGTGCGACCGATGAGCGACCTTGGGGTGGTCCTCGCCGGCGCGCGGACGGCGCGTAGCCACGAGCGGACGGCGAACTGGATCCGCGACAACGACGCCTTTCGGCGCGACATCCTGAAGCTGCTCCGGCGCTCCGGGCCGCTGAGCTCACGCGACATTCCGGACACGTGCGTCGTGCCTTGGGCCTCGACCGGCTGGACGAACAACCGCAACGTCACCCAGATGCTCGAGTTCCTGATGATGCGCGGCGAGGTCGCGATCGCGGGGCGTCTCGGACGTGAGCGGCTGTGGGACATCCCCGCGCGCGTGTACCCGGCCGACGTCGTCGTCCCGTCCGTGGACGAGGCGCGCAGGGTCAGGAACGAGCGGCGGCTCGCCTCGCTCGGGATCGCTCGGCAGAAGACGACCGCCATGCCGATCGAG
>Ga0207648_10000446_pt1 | contig 45706 bp, 45 predicted proteins | sample KBSMisM32_FD_184310 | JGI IMG/M metagenome (GOLD analysis project Ga0207648, IMG submission 184310) | Miscanthus rhizosphere microbial communities from Kellogg Biological Station, Michigan, USA - KBS Miscanthus M3-2 (SPAdes) (version 2) | ecosystem: Host-associated > Plants > Roots >... | reverse complement strand
AGGGCGGGACGATACTCGTCGGGAATCGCCGTGCGGAGCTCGATCGTCAGGTACGAGATGCACCGGGTCGAATCGAGCACACCGGCATCGACCAGCGCTCCGGTGGGGCATGCGTCCAGGCATCGCCGGCACGACCCGCACTGCTCGAGCGCCTGTGTGTCAGGCTCGACATCGAGGGTCGTGATGACTTCCGCAAGAAAGAGCCATGAGCCATGCTCGGCGTTGATGAGACAGGTGTTCTTTCCGATCCATCCAAGCCCCGCATACTGCGCGTATACGCGCTCCTGAACGGGACCCGTGTCCACGTACGCGCGGGCGTCGAAGGGCGCCGGGGACTCCGCTCGCATCCACGCGAGCAGCGCGTCGAGACGCGCCTTGAGGACGTCGTGATAATCGTCGCCACGTGCGTATCGCGCGATGATGGCGTGCGAAGATGCGCGGTCCGGCTGTAGCCGGACCTGGTCGGTGTTGTAGATAGTCCCGGTGACGATGACGCTGCGCGCACCGGAGACGACATTCCGCACGTCGGCGCGGCGATCCGCGGAACGTGACATGTACGCCATGTCGCCTGCGTAGCCACGCGCGAGCCACTCCTCGAGATAGGCGAGCTCGGGAAAGTTGTCAGCTGGAGCGACGCCGCACAGATCAAAGCCAAGCTCGTGTGCCTTGGCTTTGATCCGTTCAGCGGTGAGCATCAGGAGCGCGACACCAGTTGCCTGACGACGTACGGGAGGATTCCGCCGTGGCGGAACGCGACGAGCTCCTCTGGGGTATCCACGCGCGCCATGACCGTGAACTCGCGCTGCGTGCCGTCGGGAGATTTCGCCCGGACGCGAACCTCGCCGCGAGATTTGAGCGCAACGCCCGCTCCAACGAATGAGTACTCCTCCGTGCCGGTCAACTTCAGCGACACGGCATTCTCCCCGGCCGTGAACTGCAGCGGCAGCACTCCCATGTTTACGAGATTGCTGCGGTGAATCCGCTCGAACGACTCCGCGATGACAACTTTCACGCCGAGCAGATAGGTTCCCTTTGCCGCCCAATCGCGCGAGGACCCGGAACCGTACTCCTTGCCTGCGATGACCATCAGCGGCACGCCATCGGCCCGATACCGCACGGCCGCGTCGTAGATCGAAAGGATCTCGCCGCCCGGTTGATACGCGGTCCATCCGCCCTCCGTGCCGGGGGCGAGCTGGTTCCGCAGACGGGTGTTCGCGAACGTGCCGCGCATCATCACTTCATGGTTGCCGCGCCGCGCGCCGTACGAGTTGAAGTCCGCCGGTTTGACACCGCGCTCGATCAGATACTTGCCGGCCGGGCTGTCCGGTTTGATCGATCCCGCCGGCGAGATGTGGTCGGTGGTAATACTGTCGCCAAGCAAGGCCAGCACCCGCACGCCTGACAGCTCCGCCGGCGGCGCCGGCGTCATCGTCATCCCCTCGAGAAACGTCGGTTTACGGATATACGTCGACGATTCGTCCCACGCGTACCGGTTGCCTTCGGGAACGGGCAGCTTCCGCCAGCGCTCATCACCCGTGAACACGTCGCTGTAACTGCGCTTGAACATCTCCGCACTGACCGCGCGCTGCATCGTCTCCTGGATTTCCAGCTCGGTCGGCCAAATGTCCTTGAGGAAAACCGGTTTTCCGAACTGATCCTCGCCGAGCGGCTCGGTCGTGAGGTCCTTTGTGATCCAGCCGGCGATCGCGTAGGCAACCACGAGCGGCGGCGATGCGAGGTAGTTGGCGCGAACATCCTGCTGGATGCGTCCTTCAAAGTTGCGATTGCCGCTCAGCACGGAGCAGACCACGAGATTTTTCTCGCGGATGACCGCCGCCACTTCGTCTGGCAGCGGACCGCTATTGCCGATGCAGGTCGTGCATCCGTACCCGACCAGATCGAAGCCAAGCTGATCGAGATACTTCGCCAATCCGGCTGACTGCAAGTACTCGGTCACGACCTTCGAACCTGGCGCGAGGCTGCTCTTCACCCACGGCTTGCGCATGAGCCCCCGCTCCACCGCCTTCTTCGCCACGAGGCCGGCGCCTATCATCACGCTCGGATTCGACGTATTGGTGCAGCTGGTGATCGCTGCGATCACGACGGCGCCGTGGTCGATCTCCTCGAGCGCGGGGTCGGCCACCGCGACGCCGGATTGGGCGAGCGCGCCGGTCGCCATCGCGACGCCCTGGCGTGCACCTCCCGCGTCCGCAGACTTGGCGGACTTCGGCGCAACCTGCATTGTCGGCAGCGCGACCTGGAATGCACCCTTCGCATTCATCAACGACACCCGATCCTGGGGCCGTTTCGGTCCGGCTAGACTCGGTTCAACCGTGTCGAGCTGCAATTCGATCGTGTCGGAGTAAATGGCGTCGGGCGCGCCTTCGATGCGGAACAGTCCCTGCGCCCGGGCATAGGCGTCCACCAGCTGCACGTGCTTCTCGTCGCGACCCGTGAGGCGCAGGTAGTCGAGCGTCATGTCGTCGATCGGGAAAATGGCGACCGTCGCGCCGTACTCCGGACACATGTTGCCAAGCGTCGCCCGGTCCGCGATCGTGAGGTGCTTCAGCCCTTCACCGAAGAATTCGACGAATTTGCCGACCACGCCCTGCTTGCGCAGCAGCTCTGTGATGGTGAGCACGAGGTCGGTCGCGGTCGCGCCTTTGGGCAGTGCGCCGGCGAGCCGCACGCCGAGGACCTGCGGGATCAGCATGGAGCTCGGCTGGCCGAGCATCGCGGCCTCCGCCTCGATGCCGCCAACCCCCCATCCGACGACGCCGAGGCCGTTGACCATGGTCGTGTGTGAATCGGTCCCGAACACCGTGTCGGGATACGCGACGGTGGTGCCGTTCACCTTTTCAGAAAAGATGACCCGGGCCAGATGCTCGATGTTGACCTGGTGAACGATGCCGGTGTCGGGGGGAACCACGTCGAAGTTGCGGAACGCCCGCTGGCCCCAGCGCAGGAACGCATAGCGTTCGCGGTTACGCAAGAATTCGAGCTCCGCGTTGAGAGAAAACGCGTCCGGCCGTCCGAAATAGTCGACCTGGACGGAGTGATCGATGACGAGCTCGACCGGCTGCAACGGATTGATGCGATCGGGGTCGCCACGAAGATCGACCATCGCGTCGCGCATGGCCGCGAGATCGACGACGCACGGCACACCCGTGAAATCCTGCAGCAGCACGCGCGCAGGCATGAACGAGATTTCCTTCTCGACGTTCGCGATCGCGTCCCAACGCGCAAGCGCCTCGATGTCGTCTGACTTGACGAACGCGTTGTCCTCACGGCGCAGAAGGTTCTCGAGGAGAATCTTCATCGAGTACGGCAGCCGCGAAACTCCGCTGAAACCCGCCTTCTCGAGCGCGGGGAGGCTATATATCTGGACTGTTTCTCCGCCTGCGCGGATGTCCTGGCACGTATTGAAACTATTTCGTGTGGTCATACCGATCCAGAATCATACTTCGCTGATCAGGTATCGGGTATCAGTAGCGCCGAGGCTTGCCCAGGTGTCGCGGCATCTCCTTTGCGACATTTGCTTTGGAGGTGTCCGTCATGGACCAGAACAAGAACACCCAGGGTCAGCAGGGTCAGGATCAGCAGCAGGGCTCGCGTGACGATCAAAACCGCAACACGGAGTCGGAACCGACGCGCGACCAGGCCGAGGGTTCACGCGACAAGTCGCGAAGCAACATGGGGCGTCAGGAGCGCGGCACGGGCAACCAGGGCGAGAAGAACCGCAGTGGCATCTCCAACCGCGGCATGAGTCAGGACGAGGAGCAGCTCGATTTGCCGAGCCGCGGCACGAGCGACGACGACTTTCAGTCGGAGCGCTAATGACGGATACGAGATTGTGACTTTATGCCTCACGGTTGCGCGGGTTGGACCGCGCAACCGCGAGCACGGCTTCCGCGGCACGACCACTGGCACCCCCCCCACCGAGGCGCTCCCGCACGCGTCGCAATTCGTCTCGAGTCCGTTGGCACAATTGTTCGTCTGTCAGCAGTCGCACGCATTCATCAGCGACCCGCTCTGACGTGAACTCGTCCTGGATCAATTCCGCAACGATTCGCTTCCCCGCCACCAGATTTGCCATGGCGTAGGTGTCCACGCGCACAAATGGCTTGCCGAGTCTGTACGTGAGCGGTGAGAGCTTGTAGACAACAACCATCGGACGCTCATGAAGCGCCGCCTGCACGGTTGCTGTTCCAGATGCGGTGATGACGACATCCGATGCGGCGAGCACGTCATCGGTCCGCTGGTGCACGATCGGGACGGTCCGGCTAACGCCGGACCCCACCGACATCAACGGCGAAAAGAGGGTATCGGGAAGGTTGGGAGCCGCCGCAACAATGAACTGCACGCCGGGCACTTTCGACGCAATCAACGGGAGTGAAGCCGCAATGCCGGGGACGATCCGCCGCAGCTCGTTCGGACGGCTGCCCGGCAGCAACGCAACGGTGGGCGCGTCCGGCTCCAGGCCGTGCTCCCGCAGCAGTGCCGCGCGGGGTGCGTGCACGCGAATCAGGTCGACCAGCGGATGGCCGACGAAGTCCACCGGCACGTCCGCGCGGCGGTACAACTCCTCCTCGAACGGAAAGATCACCAGCACCCGCTCGACATACCGCTTCATCGTCTGCATGCGCCCGGGACGCCATGCCCACAGCTGCGGGCTGATGTAGTAAACGACTGGGATTCCAAGGCGATGCACGGCCGCCATCAGCCTGAAATTGAAGTCCGGGAAATCAATCGCGACGAACACGTCCGGACACTCGTCGCGAGCGGCCGCAGTGAGGAGACGCAGCATCGCGAACGATCGCGGCAGCACGCGGAGCGCTTCGGTCAGACCGGTGACGGAGATGCCCTCGAAGTTGCCGATCAGACGTCCTCCGGCCGCTGCCAGCCGCGGTCCGCCGAAACCAAAGATGTCCGCGTCGGGTTCTCGGCGACGGATCTCAGCCGCGAGCGCGCCGGCGTACAGATCGCCGGACGGCTCGCCACACGAGATCATCACGCGAACGGCTGGCATGAATGAAATTAGAGTTGATGCCTCATGCGGCGCGGACCGTTCAGGTCCGCGGTCTAGAGCGGCTGCTGGAACAGCATCGGGTCGACGGCCGTGTTGAACGTGACGCTCTTGATCGTGCGATCGAGAATTTTCTGGCCGTCACGAAGAACCGACGCCTTGAATGGCACATCGATGCCGTTCACCTTCCGGTAATCGGAGAACTGTTCTTCTGCCCTGGTAGGCCTGCCATCCGGCCCTGGCGTCGCATATGTCTGGCGGACAATGCGATAGTCGCGATCGATGTAGAGGCGCATCGGCTCGAGTCCTGGGCCGCTCACCTCCACCACTTTCAGAACGGCGCCTCCGCTGCCCTCTTCCGCCTGCGGCCGCACCGTCAGCCTTCCTTCCGCTGCCGCGATTAAGAGCGGAAACGTATCGCGACGCACTGTCGCCGCGAAATCGTTGCGCATCGCGGGCGGCGCCGCCGAGACGCCGGCCGGATCCTTCACCCACGCGGTGCCGCCGTTGTACGCCTGGATGGTCTGCTGACCGGCAAACGTCGCATCGACGCGGAACTTGTCGGGATAGACGACGTAGGTTTTCGTCGGGATTATGGTCGGACCGCGCAGCGTGGTCACCGTCATGTCCGCGTCGACCACAACGGTCCGGACCGATTTCAGCGCCTGGAGACCCCCTTTGGCGGCGACGATCCGCTGAACCAGGTCGTTCGGGTCGTTCGATGCGTTCGGAGCGTTCTGGGCGGTCGGAACGTTCTGGAAAGCGGAAGACGGTGCGTAGGCGACAGATCGCAATTCGGTACTCGGCGGGACGCTTCCGCGCCTCAGTGTCGGAGCCGCGCGGCGATCCCGTTTGAAGTTCGGCGCCATCAAATCCAGTTGATCGACGGGAATGACGTCGTAGGCTCCAAAACCCAGCTCGATCAATTGCGATGCGAATGCGCGCGCATTGCCGACCAGGACAATCGACAGGCGATCCGGCCGCACGTACTGCCGGGCGACGCGCTGGATGTCGTCCGGCGTCACCGCGAGCACGCGTTCGCGGAATGTGCCGATTTCCGAGATGGGCAGGTCGTAGAACAGCACGTTCAGCACCTGCGTCGCGATCTGGTCCGGTGTTTCGATCGTCAGCGGGAAGCTGCCAGCGAGATAGGCTTGGGCATCGGCGAGCTCGCGCTGCCCGACGCGTTCACGCACCAGCCGCGAGAATTCATCCACCATCAACCGTAACGCCTGGCCGGTCATATCCGTCCGCGTGTCGGTTTCCGCGACAAAGTCGCCCGCGTCCTTTCGTGACTCGGCATTGGCTTCCGCGCCATAGGCGAGACCGTACTGCGACCGCAGGACCTGATGCAGACGGTTCGCTCCCTCGCCGCCGAGAATCTTCACCGCGAGATCCCACGTCATGTAGTCCGAATGTTTCCGGGGAATCGCGAGCTGCCCGACACGGATGCTCGTCTGCACGGCATCGGGTTTGTCGACAATCACAATCTTCCGAACGGGAGCCGGCGGATCGACCGGCGTCGCAGACGGCAGCGTCCCGCGCGGCCAGCCGCCGAAGACACGCTCGGCCGCCGCGAACGCCTCGTCGCTCGTGACGTCGCCGACGATGCCAAGGATCATGTTGTTGGGGATGAAGTACTGACGATGAAACGCTTGCAGATCCTCGCGTGTCAGCGAACTCAGTGAATCCTCGGTGCCGGTCCCGGGCAGACCATACGGATGGAACCCGTAAACGAGTCGATCGAAGACGACATCCGCGATGTAGCCCGGGTCGTCGGCATTGACGCGAATCGACGACAGAATCTGGTCCTTCTGTCGTGCAATTTCCTCGGCGGCGAAGGCGGGATTCCGCGCGATGTCGGCGACGAGCTCCATCCCCGTCTGGAACGAGTCCTTCATCACGATCGCGTTGACAAAGGACAAATCCGTCGCCGCACCGGTCCCGACGTCACCGCCGACGAAGTCGATCTGATCGGCAATCTGTTGCGCGGTGCGAGTCGTCGTCCCTTGATCGAGCAGTGAGGACATCAGGTTGGCGACGCCGCCCTTTCCCTTCGGATCCTGCGCGGAGCCAGCACCGACCAGCAGGCGGATGCTCACGGCCGGCTGCTCATGGTGAAGCACCGCCACGACACGCATGCCGTTGCCCAAGGTGCGGATTTCATACGGCGGAAACGTGACTTCGTGCGCTGTCAGCGGACGAGGCGGCTGTTCAGACGGCCAGTCGCGCGCCTGCGCCGTCGCCTTTGCGGTAAATCCCAAAACCCAAATCCCAACTCCCAACACAAAAACCAGGATTGGGATTTGGAATTTGGGATTTGGGATTTGGGATTTCATCATCTCGCTCCCCCGCCGCCGTTTCTCGGCGTGACGTAGAGCACGGTGCGGTTCTTCTCCGTGAAATAGGTCTTGGCCACCCGCTGGATATCGGCCGTCGTCAGCTTGAGGAAGACATCGATCTCCGCGTCGGCCGTACGGATGTCGTTGTGGGTGACCGCGGCGTGCGCGAGGTGCAGCGCTTTCTGCTCGTTGGTCTCGCGGCCGACGATGTAGTCGCGCATGAACTGGTTCTTCGCGCGCTCGAGCTCGTGCGCGTCCACGCCGTCGTTCTTGATGCTCTCGAACTGTGCCAGCATCTGGCGTTCGACGTCGCCGAGCGACTGGCCCGCCTGCACGATCGACACGGCGTAAAACAGGTTCGGGTCCTCGAGGAGGTTTGCGCTCCCGAACGCGGCAACCGCAATCCGCTTGTCATACACCAGGTCGCGCGTCATCCGCGCGCTCTCCCCGTCAAAGAGGATCTTCGACATCAGGTGCAGCGGGTAGGAGTCCGGATGGCCGTCATAGGTAACGTGATAGGCGATGACGACGGCCGGCAACGGCCATTCTTCCTGGATGACCGCGCGGCGCTCCTGTGTCTGTTCCGGCTCTTTCGGGATGTCGCGCGGCACCGGCCGCGAGGCTTTCGGCACGCGACCGAAGTACTGGCGGACGAGCTCGATCGCCTGAGCCGAATCGAAATCGCCGACAATCGTCACGACCGCGTTTTCCGGAACGTAGTAGGTGTCGTGAAAATCCCGAACGTCCTGAATGGAGGCGGCCTCGAGATCTTTGATGCTGCCGATGGTGGCGTGCTTGTAGGGATGCGTCGTGAACGCGCGATCGAACAACAGTTCGTTCAACCGGCCGTACGGCTGGTTATCGACGCGCAGCCGCCGCTCTTCCTTGACCACCTCGCGCTCCTTCTCAAAGGCGTCGCGGTCGACGCGGAGCGTCGCCATGCGATCCGCTTCGAGCCAGAGGGCCAGCGGCAGGTAGTGCGACGGAAACGTTTCCCAGAAGACGGTTTCATCTTCCTGCGTGTACGCGTTGCTGCGTCCGCCGATCGCCGCAATCATCGATGTATGCGAATCGGGCTGCACGTTCTTCGAGCCCTTGAACATCATGTGTTCGAAGAGATGTGCGAAGCCGGTGCGCCCCGGCCGCTCGTCGCGCGAACCGACGTGGTACCACACCGACAGGTGCACGATTGGCGTCGAGTGATCCTCTGACAGGATTACGCGCAGGCCGTTCGGCAGGGTGGTGAGTTCATAATCGAGCTTCGGAGGATGGACGAAGGCGTGCAGCGGAACCACCAGCACCCCTATGGCCGCCACCAGCACGACAACGGCGAAACGCTTCACGTTTCTATGATAGGGGTTCTTACCGGCTGACGAACCGGAATCCGGCACTGACCCAGTTCAAGGTCGAAAATTCGAGTGGGTACGGGTCCACGCGGCGTTCGGCGGCCACAATCAGTTCGATCGCCCCCTTCTCTCCGGCAAGGCGGACCCCGGCTTCGGCACGGCTGCCGGTCTGCGTCCCGCGCTGTTGGCTCCCGTCAACGCCGAGCAATTGGAGGCGGGCGGAGGTGATGAAGCTCAAGGCTGGCCGCAGCGGCACCGCGACGCGCACGTCGCCGCCGGCCTCCCAGTTGTAATCCACGTGGTTCTTGAGGAGCGCGCCCCGCACGTCACCCGTCAGGTGTATCGCCGTCTTGCCGGCGGCGATGTCGTGTTGCACGCGCGCGCCGAGCATGTTCCATGCGACCGAGACGCGGTTGAAGCGATCGCTGAGATGCCGCGAGGTGTGATGAAACAGCGCGGCCACTTCCGTCCCGCCGTCACGCAACGACAAGGAACTGTCCAACAGGTAATTGCCCTGATTGGGGTCGAAGTTGCGAAACTGATTACCCATGACCGTTTCGAAGTTACCGGTGAACGTTGCGCGTCCGAATCCGTAGTCAACCACATCCACTTCGCCGCCGAAGTTCGCATCCCACACGAACCGTACGTCGCTTGTGGAAAGGTGGTCCGCTGAAATATGGAAGTCGTAGCGCGGCATGAACCGAAGGCGCACGGGAGCCGCTGGCTGCTCACCGTCATCGGCGGTCGCCGGTGCGGCTATCGCCCACAGCACGATCCCAATGACCAGACAGCGGCCGCTCATTTGACCTGCTCGTCGCGCGGACGCGGCACGAGTTGCGTCAGTTTTGCCTCGAGCTCTTCGATGCGTTTTTTCAATTCGGGGAGCCGGCGGAAGACGGCAGCGGCACGCCTCCACTCGCGTGCGTCGATCGCCGGATAGCCGGCCACCATCTTGCCGGCGTCGACCGAGTTGGTAATGCCCGATTGCCCAACCGCCACGACGCCCCTTCCGATCGTGAGATGGCCGCCGACACCCACCTGCCCTCCAAACATGACGTCGTCACCGATTTGTGTGCTGCCTGCGATACCGACCTGCGCCGCCATCAGCACGTTGCGACCAATGACCACGCCATGTGCGATCTGAACGAGGTTGTCGATTTTCGTTCCCGCCTTGATGCGGGTCTCCCCCACTGCCGGCCGATCCACAGTCGTGTTGGCACCAAGCTCGACGTCGTCTTCGATGACAACCGTCGCGACCTGCGGGATCTTTTCGTGTGTGCCATCGCCGCGCCGCACAAAGCCGTAGCCGTCGCCCCCGACAACGACGCCGTTCTGAAGGATGACGCGATCGCCAATCGTGACGCGTTCGCGGATTGATACGTTGGCGTGCACGACGCAGTCGGCGCCAATTCGCACGCCGGCGCCGATGGTGACGTTCGGGAAGATCACTGTGCGGTCGCCGATGGCCGCGCCTTCCGCAATCGCGACGAACGCGCCGACCGAGAGGTCTCGTCCCAGCGTCGCATCACGGGCAATCGCCGCCATCGCATGAATGCCAGGCGCTGGCTTCGACTGGGGAGCGAACAAACCAACCGCTCTCGCGAACGCCAGATAGGGATCGGCCGTACGAAGGACCGCAAGTCGCGGTGCTGACGCATCCTCACGAAGCAGCACGGCGGACGCGCGAGTGGTCGCGAGTGCAGGAAGGTATTTCGAGTTGGCGACAAACGTCAGGTCGCCGGGCCCGGCATCTTCAATGCCCGCCACGCGCACGATCTCGATCTCACCGTCGCCTTCGAGGCGACAGGCGAGCCGTTCGGCCAGCTCCCTCAGTTTCATTGGTTGGTGGTTGGTCGTTGATGGTTGGTTTCAGCCACGAAGCACTCGCCACCAACCACGAACCAGCCGAGAATATCACGCGCTTCGTACGGCGACCCGTTCGAAGAACGTCGAGAGATGCTGCAGTCGCAGCTGCTGCTCGATCTCGCGGACGCGACGGCTCCTCGCCTCGCCGTTGAGCAGCGCGGCTTCGCGTAGTTTCGTGAGCGGCTCGCACGGCTGCCCCGTCCACGTCACGCCGCGCAGCCCCTGCAGCGCGCCGCGGATCGAGAGCCAGTGGCCCATCACGCGAAACGCAAAGTAGTAGCCGATGATGTTGGGACCCGGCAGCAGAATGAGCGCGATCGATCCCATCAGCAGCAACGTGTCGACGACCAGCCAGACCCGGTGTCGTTCGTAATCGCGCTGCAGCATGCGATGAATCAACGTGAGCGTCTGTTCGAAGGTGAGATCCTGCGGATGGAATGCCGCGACGGCGCGCTCGCGCCTGAGATTCCACAACAGCCGCTGCTCCGCGATCCGTTCGGCGACCCAGGCCATGACCCACTCCTGCAGCCGACCAAGGCGGGTGTGCGCACGCGGATAGGACTTGCCGGCGCGTCGACGCTCTTCCGCCTGATGCAGCATCATGGCGAACCGGTATCGAATACGCCCGATGATTCCGCTCGCGCCAGCCTCCGGCTCCGGAGCTTCGACGGGCGCCTCACAGTACAGTTCGTACTGGTCGGGCCCGATCGGAATCACGAACACGTCCATTCAAGGACGATAACAGAGAACTCTGCGACCGCGATTATTGGCGCCGGCGGCGTTGCGGAGGAACGGACCCCAGATTGACCGACATGGCCGGTTTGCCGGCGGCTTCCCACGCGCCGGTTATCATCCCGGCAATGGCCGCAATCGAATCGTTGAGCCGTTGCTCCATCACCGAACGGTTCGCCGCGAAAAACGATTCGTAATACGCATCATCGTAGGCATCGCGATCACCAATGGCATCGCGGTCCGCCTTCAGGAGCGCTGGAACGAGCTGGGTGTCCTGCAGGAGCGCGTCGAACAGGAAGCTGCGCGGATCCCTGATGGGCGCAATCGCCTTCGGCGCAATCGTCAGGCGACCGCTATAGCGTTCAAAGAGGACTGCTTCCCACCGCGAGTGGACGCCCCACTGTTGCGTCAGCTGTCCGTCGTAGTTCGCAACACCGTGCAGCGGCACGTGCCCATCGGACGTGTAGTGCGCCAGCCAGGCCGAAAAGAGAATCACGTCGAGATGAGCGTTGGGACCAAAGCCGCCGCGGCGCGGGTAGGCCTCGAACGCGCGACGCAGCGAACCGTAGACCTCCTCCGCCGTCCATGGGAGCGTGCCCGCGTCGCGCATCCTCGCCGCGCCGAACTTCGCGAGCGCTGTCGTGTAATCGCGTGGCAGCTCGTTGAATGGATACTGTCCGAAACCCGGCGAATCCATGTCGACGAAGTGATGCGGCCGCTCCTCTTCCCATCCCGCGATGATCCACGTGTCGGGATCGATCGCGCGTTCGACCACCTCGGACCGATGCTTCTCGTAGAAGGGCCGCAGCTCGGGCGGCAGCAGAGCGATGGCGCGATCCATCACGAACTTGTGCGCCGAGAAACCCCACGCGTGTGCAGGACGCGGCATCGCCAGCAACAGCAGCAGCATCAGGAGGGACACAGCTCGCATGCGGTCATTATGACCTGATCGAACGGGCGGACCTTATAGTGAATCATGCGAATCGGCGCACACATGTCCGTGGCGGGCGGCGTCTCCAAGGCTGTCGACCGCGCCGTCGTTCACGGATGCGAGGCGCTGCAGATCTTCACGAAAAACGCGAATCAATGGCGCGGCAAGCCACTCGACCCCGCCGAAGTCGCATTGTTCCGGCAGCGCATCGAGCAGGCACGCATCACGCCCGTGGTATCGCACGCAAGTTATCTGATCAACCTCGCGACGACGTTTCCCGTCCTGCGCGAGCAGTCGACCGCCGCGTTCGTCGACGAACTCGATCGCGCGGAGGCGCTGGGGCTGCTCGGCGTCGTCATTCATCCCGGTACGTGCACGGCAGGCCCGGACGACGAGGCATTGGGTCTCATTGCGGATGCGCTTCGTGTGGCGTTCACAGCACGGCCCCGCGGCAAGACGATGGTGCTGCTCGAACACACGGCAGGCCAGGGACGAACGCTCGGTCATCGTTTCGAACATCTGGCGGCGGTGATCAAGCACCTCCGAGGCTCACGGCGTGTCGGCGTATGCCTGGATACGTGTCATCTGGTCGCTGCGGGCTATGACATCACGACCGAGGGAGGCTACCGCGACACGTTCGAACAGTTCGATCGTCTCGTGGGACTGGAGCGCTTGAAGGTCTTCCACGCCAACGATTCGAAGCGGCCATGTGGCAGCCGCGTCGATCGACACGAGCACATCGGTGCGGGATGCATCGGACTGCAGCCGTTCGGACGACTGCTCGCTGATCCACGATTCGCCGCACTCGCGATGTTGATCGAAACGGAGAAGACCCACGGCATCGAGAGGAGGGGCACCATCGTCGCGGACCCGTTGGATGTGAAGAATCTGGAAACGCTTCGCCGCCTGCGGAATGGGAAGAGCTAAGGCCCGCGGACGATCGTGCTCTGTGTGAAGTTGCGAAGTGCGACACCGGGGCCGCCGTTGAACCGCATGTCACCGACGGTCACCCGCGTTCCACCTTCTACGGGCTCAAGTCTCCACAACGGAAATCGCGACCAGATCAGAAACGCTCGTATGTTCGGCGCCTTGCGTGCGACGGCCACAAGCGGATCCGAAGCGTTCTTCGGCACATCGGCTGTGTCGAATCGGATGTTGCGCGGCCGCCAGGTGAACATCCCCGTTTCGTAACGGTCGCCGGCGTCGATGATGATCTGTCGCTGCAACGGCGTCACCGGAATCGGCCCAACCATCAACGCCTGCGGCGGCTGCCCTTCGACCTGCTGCCAGCGGTCGATCATCTCCGCCCGCGCCGCCCGTGCGGCGACGAGCATCGTGAGTACATACGCTGCAGCGACGGCCAACGAGACGCGCGACCAGTTCGGCGCTCGACGGCGAATCGTAAGCGCGACGCCCGTCCCGAGCGTCAGCCAGAGCCACGGATCGACGATGAACAGCACGTCCCCGTAGAACCAGTGCTGGCTGAACGGCATCAGCAACCGAACACCGTAGGTGTTCAACAGGTCCATCAAGACGTGCAGAATCACACCGACGTACGAGAGCAGAAGGAGCTGCATCGGCCTGATGGGAAGTTCGCGCGAGGTTGCCGGACGCCGCGACGCCACAAACAGCACCACGCCGGTGAGCAGCGGCGGGAGCAGTGCATCCGCCAGGATGCCGTGCGTCCAGCCACGCCGGAAGGCAACCGACGGTGTGCCGGTCGCGAAAACCAGCACGTCGATGTCCGGCAGGTTCGACGCGATCATCAGCGTGAGGCTGCCGAAGCGCGTGCGCCGCTTGAGCCCGGCTTCGCCAAGCGCCGCACCAACCAGCGTGTGACAGAGGTTGTCCATCCGCGCGTCAGCTGGTCGCGGCTGGAGCGGTCTCCGCGAAGACGCGTGCTTCGAACACGAGGATACGGGCCCCGGTTCTCCATGCCTCCGGCGGCAACCCTGCTTTTACGCAGGCGTGTTCGAGGAACGTCTCGCGGTCCCACCCGAATTCGGTCGCGACTTGCGGCAGCAGGAGTCCGCGCGATCGTCCCTGCTCGACGATGACGCCATGCTGACCCACGGTGAGTTCGTCGAGCGATGACACGGCACGCTCAGGCGTCAGGAGTGAAATCTCCATCTGCAACAACGGCAATTCGTCTGGTGACACCGGCGGAAAGCGAGGATCGGAATCGGCGAGCGCGCCGCCCAGATAGACGAGCGTGGCACCAAGCGGAGAGCTGGACGACAGCCGGCCGAGGCAACCGCGCAGTTCGTCGCCGTTATGAATTGACACGAACGCGCCGCATCGCAACGCCAGCGGGCCGATGCAGACGACATCCGGTGGCCCCCCGCCGACGACACGCGCTTCGAGCGCCTGCCGCGCGATCGAGAGCAGTGGTCTTTCGTCGGCCTCGCTAATCATGTGCAATCACCAGATCGCTGCGGCCATATACCCAACCACGGAGGACTTGTCGCCGCTGACATCTCCCGAGTCACCGTACTTCAACACACGGGCGCGCGTGGCACCGAGTCGCTTTGCGGCGTGGAGCACGGCGACGATCGGACCGCCGCCGCAGGCATGACGCGGTTCACGTTCAAGTGCCTGCATCAGGCCCTCCGGATCCAGGCGCTCGACGACCCGCAACACCACCGCGTCCATCGTCTGGGCGGTCGGCGCGTCCTCGTAGTGTGACAGGTCGCTGCTGGCGACGAGTAGCACGCGGCCAGCCGAGCGATTCGCGATGGCAGACGCGAGCGCATTGCCAAGCGCGAACGCCGTTTCGCGATCCTGATATCCCATCACCATCGGCACGATCGGAACGCCCGGCAGCAGATGCACCAGAAATGGAAGCTGCATCTCCAGCGAATGCTCGCGGCCGTGTGCAAGCGGATGTTCAATGACTTCGCCCGACACCGCCGCGATCTCGCGCGCGAGATCCTCGGCGACCCGAACAGCGCCGAGCGGCGTCTGCCACGCGCCCCTCGGCCAGATCGATACGCCGGTGAAGCCGATGAAATGTGACGGACCGATCAGCACCGCCGCGTCGAAGTGGCCGTGCTGAACCGCGCGATACGCGAACGCGGCAACCGGCCCTGAATACTTCAAGCCGGCGTGCGGCGCCACGATCGCGATCGGCGTGTCGCGCTCGTCTAGCCGCGCTCGGCCGATGTAGTCATCGACCTCCCGCGCGAGCCGATCGGCGGATCCGGGATACCAGCTTCCTGCCACCGCCGCAGGCCGAGTGTCGGTGGCCATGGGTGTAGCTTACGCAATTCAAAATTCAAAATTCAAAATTCAGACACGGAGCGCTCCGTCGCCACGGTGTGGACTTCGTGCCGACTTCACCCCATAGCATCGCGTCGTTCCTGTTTTGAATTTTCCATTGTGCGTTTTGAATTACGATGACCCCGTGCCGACCACGCTCACCATCGCCGACGTCGAACGCATCGCTGCGCTCGCGCAGCTCGAGCTGACCGACGCGGAGAAGCATCTGTTTACCAAACAGCTTGCTGACATCCTCGCCTACGCCGAGCAAGTGCAGGCCATCGATACCAGCGGTGTCCCTGCAACCGCTTATGTGCATCCCGCACAGCGTACCGAGCGTGAAGACGAGCCACGCCCGTGTCTGCCGGTCGAGGATGCCATGTCCAACGCCCCCGACGCTGCGTCGGATGCCGCCCTGTTTCGCGTGCCGCGGGTCATCGGCGGATGAACCCGCTCGACACGACAGCGACCACACTCGGAAACGACATCGCTGCCGGCCGTGTGTCGGCAGTCGAGGTGTGCCGCGCGGCACTCGATCGCATTGCGACAGTGAACGCGTCGCTCAACGCCTTCAACCTCGTCGCCGCCGATCGCGCCATCGCGCGCGCACAGGAAATCGACCGGCGCCGCGTTGCCGGCGACCCCTCCGGGCCGCTCGCCGGCGTGCCGATCGCGATCAAAGACAACATCGACGTGCGCGGGATGCTGACGACCGCATCGTCGCGGATCCTGAGAGACTTCATCCCGCCATACGACGCCACGGTCGTGCGTCGCCTCGAAGCGGCCGGCGCGGTGATCGTCGGCAAGACCAACTGCGACGAGTTCGCGATGGGATCGTCGAACGAGAATTCTGCATTCGGTCCTGTCCACAATCCATGGGCCCTCGATCGAATTCCGGGCGGGTCGAGCGGCGGCTCGGCGGCCGCCGTGGCCGCACGATGCGCTCCTGTCGCGCTGGGGTCCGACACCGGCGGATCGATTCGTCAGCCGGCCGCGTGCTGTGGTGTCGTCGGCTTGAAGCCTTCGTACGGTCGCGTCTCACGGTACGGTCTGCTGGCCTTTGCGTCCTCGCTCGATCAGATTGGCCCGTTCGGACGAACGGTCGCGGACGCGGCGACGGTGCTGTCGGTTATCGCCGGCGAGGATCCCTGCGATGCAACAACGTCGACGGAATCCGTACCCGACTTTTCGGCGGCGCTGACGGGACGGGTCAACGACATCCGCGTTGGAGTCCCGCGTGCGTTCGTCAGCGAAGGCGTGGACGACCAGGTGCGGCGCGCATACGAAGCGGCTCTCGAGACGCTGCGCGCCGAGGGCGCAACGCTCGTCGATATCGACCTGCCTCACGCGAAATACGCGGTGCCGGTCTACTACCTGGTGTGCACGGCTGAAGCGAGCTCCAACCTCGCGCGTTACGACGGGGTGAAGTATGGCTACCGGTCTTCTGCCGCGAAAGACAGTCTCAAAGAGATGTACAGCCGTACGCGGGATGAAGGCTTCGGGCCGGAGGTGAAGCGGCGAATCATGCTCGGCACCTACGTGCTCAGCGCCGGGTACTACGATGCGTTTTATCTGAAGGCGCTGCAGGTCCGCACATTGCTGAGGCGCGACTACGATCAGGCGTTCGAGCGCGCGGACGTCGTCGCGATGCCGACCATGCCGACGCCTCCCTTTAGGTTGGGAGAAAAGACAGACGATCCATTGCAGATGTATCTCGCTGATGTCTTCACCGTGAGCGCCAACCTCGCCGGGCTCCCGGGTGTCAGCGTGCCGTGCGGCTTCTCGAATGAGGGTCTGCCGATTGGCTTTCAGTTAATGGGCAGGATGTTCGATGAAGCGACGCTCCTTCGCGTAGCGGACGCGTATGAACGCGTTACGGAGTGGCATCGCAAGGCGCCTTCGCTGTAATTACTTGAACCACTCCTTTAGCATCACTGCCAGCTTCTCGTCGTACTCGCCAAGGTGCATCGGCGTGACCGAGACGTAGCCGTTGTTGACCGCCCAGATATCGGTGCCCTGTGGCGCCGCCGCGCCTTCCGTGTACACGCTCCAGTACACCGTTTGATTCGTACCCGGCCGTTTGCCTTCGACGAAACTCTCGACTCCCCCGCGCACCGCTGCCTGTGAAGTGACCTGGTAACCCTTATATCCTCCCGTCGGCATCGGCGGGATGTTCACGTTGAGAAAGGTCTGCGCTGGAAGTCCGCGATCGCGCACGTGACGGACGATGCCGGCGACCTGCTGCGCCGCCGGCGAGAGGTCGCGCGCGTCAGCCGGCGTCGCCATGGATGTCGCCACCGCCGGCACTCCTTCGATCACCGCCTGTCGCGCCGCGCCGACCGTGCCGCTCAAATACGCGGATGCGCCAAGGTTGTACGCCGTGTTGATGCCGGTGACGATGAGATCCGGCCGCGGCATCACGATGTTCTTGATTGCAATCTGGATCGTCGTAGCCGGGGTAGCGCTGAGACCGATCGCTGAGAGCCCACCCGTCAGGGTGAGGTCTTCGCGCATGATTGGCGGTGCCGCTGTGAGTGCCTGACTCACGCCGCTTTGATTTTCTATGGGCGCGACGATGATGATTTCACCGAGCGGCCTGAGCGCCTGCGCAAGGACCGGCAACGCCGGCGCACGCACGCCGTCGTCGTTGCTGATCAGAATCCGATAGGACCGCGTCGGCTGCTGGGCGGCGGTGACGGCGAGCAGACACACGGCGGTAAACGCCGTGCAAAACGCTGTGAGCTCAGACGGTCTTGTTCGGAATCTCCGGAACATCGTAGAGCACGAGACCGTGCTTGACTTCTTCCATCGCAATGCGCTCGGCCTTGTGCGGATGCGCTCGATGGATTTCCGGCTCACCCGCCTCGTCGAGACGCGGCAGCGCACCGCGCCGAAGCTGCTTGGCGCGCATCGCGGCGACATCTACGAACAGAAACCGGCTTTCGATGGGAGGGGCTTTCGGGCGCGGCGCCGGCGGCGCGTCGGGTTCAGCGGCTGTTTCGACGAGTGGCTCGTTGTCGTCCATCAAGACCAGAGCCTAGCACACGGGCTGGGGAGGCGGGACGGGCAAGCTAGCCCCCTTCCCGCTTCCCCCTTCACGATTGGGCGATTACGCAGCGACGTCGACGTTAATCGACCGCGGCTTCGCGTCCTCGCGGAACGGCAGCTTCACAGTCAGGAGGCCATTCTTGTAGTCAGCGGCCACCTTCGCGGTGTCGACCGTGTTCGGCAGCGTGAAGGAGCGGTAGAACTGCCCGTAGCTGCGCTCGATCCGACGATAGTGCTCTTCCTTCACTTCGGTGTCGAACTTCTTCTGGCCCTTGAGAACGAGGGTGCCGTTCTCGACCGTGACCTCGATATCCTCACGAGCCATGCCGGGCAGTTCCGCCTTCACCACGAGGTCGTGGTTCTCGGTCTCGAAGATGTCCACGGCGGGATTCCAGCTTCCACGGAAGCCGGTGTCCTCGTCGCGGAGGTACACATCGCCGAAGAGCCGCGCCATGCGGTCCTGCATCGCGGTCAGTTCACGGAACGGGTCAACTTTGACGATTGCCATGTTCGTTTCTCCTTTGGCTCAACATTCAAAGCTTAGGGCTCATGGGACCAAGGCTTGAGCCGTGAGCCTTGAGCCCTGAGCCGCGCGGCGCAGCCGCGGATTACGCGACGACTTCGCCTTCCTTGACGTCGTCGTCCTTCTTCACCGACGCCGCGTTGGCGGCGTTCGCTTCTGACTGCTTGTAGAGCTGCTCGGCCATCGCGTGCGAGGCCTTCTGCAGGTCGTCGCTCGCGCGTTGGATGGCGTCGAGGCTCTCGCCCTTCGCTGCCTCACGCAGCGTGGTGATGGAGCTCTCGATCCGGCTCACGTCCGCCGCGGGCAACCGATCGCGGTTCTCGTTGACCGTCTTCTCCACCGAGTAGGCGAGCGAGTCGGCCATGTTCCGCGCATCGATCAGCTCGCGTCGTGACTTGTCGTCCGCCGCATGCGCTTCGGCGTCCTTCACCATGCGCTCGACGTCACCCTTGGTGAGACCCGAAGAGCCGGCGATCGTGATCTTCTGCTCCTTGCCGGTCGCGACATCTTTCGCCGACACGTTGACGATGCCGTTGGCGTCGATGTCGAATGCGACCTCGATCTGCGGCACGCCGCGCGGCGCAGGCGGCAAACCCACCAGCTGGAAGCGACCGAGCGTGCGATTGTCACGCGCCATCTGACGCTCGCCCTGCAGCACGTGCACCTCGACGTTCGTCTGGTTGTCCGTCGCGGTCGAGAAGATCTCGCTCTTGCGAGTCGGGATCGTCGTATTGCGGGTGATCAACGTCGTCATCACGCCGCCCAGCGTTTCGATGCCGAGCGACAGCGGCGTCACGTCGAGCAGCAGGACATCCTTGACTTCGCCCTTCAGGACGCCGCCCTGGATTGCTGCGCCGACCGCGACCACTTCGTCAGGATTCACGCCCTTGTGGGGCTCCTTGCCGAAGTAATCCTTCACGAGCTGCTGAATCTTCGGGATTCGCGTTGATCCACCGACAAGGACCACCTCGTCGATGTCGGATGGCTTCACGCCCGCGTCGGCCAGCGCCTGCTTGACGGGCTCCATCGAGTGCTGCAGCAGATCGCCGACCAGTTGCTCGAACTTCGAGCGTGTCAACTTCATTTGCAGGTGCTTTGGACCACTCTGATTCGCCGTGATGAACGGCAGGTTGATGTCGGTCTCCAGTACTGTGGAGAGCTCGATCTTCGCTTTCTCCGCCGCTTCTTTCAGGCGCTGCACCGCCATCCGGTCCTTGCCGAGATCGATGCCGTCCGACTTCTTGAACTCCACCACCATCCAGTCGATGACGCGCTGATCGAGATCGTCGCCGCCAAGATGGGTGTCGCCGTTGGTCGCCTTCACTTCGACGACCCCCTCGCCCACCTCGAGGATTGAGATGTCGAAGGTGCCGCCGCCGAAGTCGTACACGGCGATCGTTTCGTCCTTCTTCTTGTCGAGACCGTATGCGAGTGCCGCGGCGGTCGGTTCATTGACGATGCGGAGAACATTGAGTCCGGCAATCTTGCCGGCGTCCTTCGTCGCCTGCCGCTGCGCGTCGTTGAAGTACGCGGGGACCGTGATGACCGCGTCGGTAACCTTCTGACCGAGATAATCCTCAGCTGCGGTCTTCAGTTTCTGGAGAATCATCGCGGAGATCTCAGGCGGCGAGTATGTCTTGCCGCGGACCTCTACCCACGCATCACCGTTACCTGCTTTCGCGACCTGGTACGGCACACGTGAGATCTCCTGCGGGACCTCGCTGTGCTTCCGGCCCATGAAGCGCTTGATCGAAAAAACTGTGTTCTCGGGATTTGTGACGGCTTGGCGCTTAGCCACCTGACCGACCAGACGTTCGCCGTCTTTCGTGAAGCCGACGACGGACGGCGTGGTGCGCCCACCTTCCTGGTTCACGATGACCGCGGGTTCCCCACCTTCCATGACCGCGACGACCGAGTTCGTGGTGCCGAGGTCGATTCCAATGACTTTGCTCATGACGTTTGCTCCGGGAGCCGTGTCGCTCCGAACAAAGTTCATTTTAGCAATATATGAGTGCGTGTCAAGCATTTAATCTTATATAAATAGACTCATATAATGCCTGGGCCATATTTTTCGATGAAATCAGAAGGCTCTTGAAAAGAAGAGGGCCGACGCGGAGCTTGTCCGTCGTAGCCAAGAGGCGAAGGCGGATGCGAACATAGGGCTCGCGCCATGGCGCCATTCACGCGTATCCCTCCTTCTGAAGTCAGCGAACTGGCTGAAGACATCCGCGCAATCTTCGACGAGCTGGCCGCGACGCTGAAGGCCGAACAACGCACGTCGGCGGGTGAATGTCACCCGGCGCTCGATGTGTTCGAAACCGATGAGGCCGTCGAAATCGTCATGGACGCGTCCGGCGTCGCGCCGGAGGCGCTTCGAGTCGTGTTTCGTGCGGGCATCGTCCTCATTGCGGGCGAGAAGGCGCCGCCCGTTACGCGGGCGCCGCAGACATTTCACGTCGTCGAGCGCGAGTTCGGTCGGTTCGCCCGAGGCGTGCGCGTCGACGCCGCTTTCGATCTCCAGGGAGGCCGCGCGGAGATGCGCGAAGGCGAGCTGACCATCGTCCTTCCCAAGCGCGCGGATCGCCGCGGCCGTGCGTACCGCATTCCGATCGAGCCGCACCGAGCCGTATGACGATTCTTTTCATCGGCGACATCGTTGGCCGTCCAGGGCGGGATCTCGTGCAGAAAGGGCTGCGCGCGCTCCTCGAGCATTACGACGTCGATGTGACGATCGCCAACGCGGAAAACGCTGCTGCGGGCTTTGGCCTCACGCGCGATATCGGTGAGACGCTGCTCGATTGGGGCGTCGATGTGATGACGTCCGGCAATCACATTTGGGATAAGAAAGAAGTCCTCGAGTACATCGCAGTTGAGCCGCGGCTGTTGCGCCCCGCGAATTATCCGGCGGGCGTACCGGGGCGCGGTTCCTGTGTTGCGCAGACGCGTGATGGCCGCTCCGTCGGTGTGATCAATGTGATGGGACGCGTGTTCATGGCGCCGCTCGACGATCCATTTGCTGTCGCGCTCCGCGAGATCGACGCGGTGCGGCACCGTGCACGCATCATCGTTGTGGACGTGCACGCCGAGGCCACGAGCGAGAAGATCGCCATGGGTTGGCATCTCGACGGGCGGGTCACCGCGGTCATAGGCACGCACACCCATGTGCAAACCGCCGACGAACGCGTCCTCCCCGGCGGCACGGCGTACCTGACCGATGCCGGGATGACGGGGCCGCACGACTCGATCATCGGCATGGAGAAGGAACCGTCGCTCGCCCGATTCCTGAACGGAATGCCGACGAAGTTCGAGCCGGCCTCCGGCAATCCGCGGCTGAACGGGGCCATCATCGAAGCAGACGACAAGACCGGACGCGCCACCAGGATCACACGTATCAGCTATTCAGCAGAGCAACTTGACGAACTCGCTGTTCGACCTGCCGTTCGAGGAACCGCAGGAGCCTGACGCAGACCGGGATTCGGGGTCCGGGGTCCGGGAGCCGATCGCCCCAGAGCCGCGGCGGGTCTTCTCCGTTTCCCAGCTGACCGATCGCATTCGCTCGCTGCTCGAGGAGCGCTTCTTCGAGATCTGGGTCGAAGGTGAGATCTCCAACTGCTTTGTCGCGAAGACCGGGCACATGTACTTCACCCTGAAAGATACCCAGGCGCAGATCAAGGCGGTGATGTTCCGTTCGGCGATTCGGTATCTCCGCTTCAAGCCGCAGGACGGCCTTCGCGTGGTGGCGCGCGGACGTCTCACCGTCTATGACCCGAAGGGCGAGTATCAAATTGTCTGCGAGCATCTCGAACCCGAAGGGCTCGGTGCGCGACAGCTCGCCTTCGATCAGCTCAAGGAACGGCTGGCTCGCGAAGGATTATTCGATCCGCGACGCAAACGAGCGCTGCCCGCGCTCCCCCGCAAGATTGGTGTCGTGACTTCGCTCGACGGCGCAGCGGTCCGCGACATCATCAAGGTCCTGCGGCGACGCTACGCGAACGCGCACATCGTGATTCGCCCGGCGCGAGTGCAGGGCGAAGGCGCGGCGCTCGACATTGCCCGCGGCATGGCGGCGATCGGCAAGGTCAAAGGCGTAGACGTCGTCATCGTGGGACGAGGCGGCGGATCAATTGAGGACCTGTGGGCGTTCAACGAGGAGGTCGTCGCCCGCGCGATCGCCGGTTGTCCTGTGCCGACGATTTCCGCCGTGGGTCATGAAACAGACATCACCATCGCCGATTTCGTGGCGGACATGCGCGCACCCACGCCCTCAGCGGCGGCAGAAATGGTGGTGGCCCGGAAAGATGATTTCTGCGCCCACATCGACCGGCTCGCTCATCGCGTGAATACGCTGATGCAGGGACGCCTGCACAAGGTGCGGGCGCGGCTTGGAACGATCGAAGCGAAGTCCGGCTACGCCGGTTTTGCGATGAGGATCGCCATGCGCGGCCGCCGCGCGGACGACCTGTCGCATCAATTGCTGCGGGCCCTTCGCGAGCAACTCGCACGCCGGGAGCGCGGATATCAGACACTGCGTCTGACGCTCGAGCGATTCGACGTCCGACGCCGGTTTGGCACCATCCGCACACAGCTCGTCGCCGTTGACGGGCGCCTCCGGTCCTCCGTAGACCGGCAGCTGCATGTGGCGGACGCGCGCCTGCGGGGCGCGGCGGCGCGCCTCGAAAGCCTGAGTCCACTCGCGGTCCTCGCCCGTGGCTATGCGGTCTGCTGGAATGAGGATCGTACCGCGATTATTCGCGATGCCGCCGTCGTCGAGCGAGGCGCGCGCGTGCATGTCAAACTCGAGCGCGGCGAGCTGGACTGCTCCGTCACGGGTCACCACACGACGGAGTCCGGCTCGTAGGACAGCATATGGATTCGACCATCAAGGACTTCGAAGCGGCGATCACCGAGCTCGAGACCATCGTGAAGAAACTGGAAGAGGGCGACCTGCCGCTCGAAACATCGTTGCAGCTCTACGAACGCGGGGTTCAGCTCTCGCGCTTCTGTCACGCGCAGCTCGAGCAGGCTGAGCGGCGCATCGAGATCCTCAATGAACGCGGCGACCTCACGCAGGCACCGGCAAATCTTGGCGCCGATGACACTGCGACAGGCGCATCGTCGCGACCGCAGTCGAAGAATGAGGAGAGCGAGGGCCGGCCGCGGCGATGAACGCCGCGGACGCTCTTCAGCAATACCTCACCGCCCGGCGCACGGCAATTGACGCCGCTCTTCTCGCCGCACTCCCTTCACCGCCATCCTGTCCATCTTCTGTAGCGGACGCGATGCGCTATAGCGTGAGTGCGGGTGGCAAGCGGCTGCGGCCCATCCTGTGTCTCGCCAGCGCCGAAGCGGTCGGCGGTGATTGGCGGCAGGCGATGCCCGCGGCCTGCGCGATCGAGTTCATTCATACGTATTCGCTGATCCACGACGATCTGCCGGCGATGGACAACGACACGCTGCGTCGGGGGCAACCGACGCTGCATGTCATCGCCGGTGAAGCGCTGGCGATTCTGGCGGGAGACGGTCTGCTGACGGAGGCGTTCGCGTTGATGGCGCGCGAACCGAGTGACAGCCATGCGTCGCTGGCGGCGCGCAAGGTGCGCGTCATCGGAATCGTCGCTGCCGGCGCCGGTGCCGCCGGAATGGTCGGCGGCCAGGCGATCGATCTGGCGTGCGTTACGCCGGATGACGCTGGCGCCATGCCACCTCCGCTCGACGGCGATGCGTTGCGCGCCATGCACGCGAGAAAAACGGGGGCGTTGATCCGCGCCTCCGCCTCCGCCGGCGCGGTGATGGGCGGCGGTTCAGATGCGCAGATCGATGCGATCGACCGTGCGGCAGCCGAATTCGGACTGGCGTTCCAGATCATCGACGATGTCCTCGACATCGAGGGCGCATCGGCCGACCTGGGGAAAACTGCCGGTAAGGATGCTGCGGCTGGAAAACCAACCTACCCTGCGCTGTATGGGCTCGAGGCCTCAAGACGGATGGCAGACGAATGTCTCGTCCGCGCGGCCACGGCGCTCAGCGCCGTCCGCCTTGCGGACTCGCGTCTGCTCCAGATCGGCCGCTGGATCGTGGAGCGGTCCAATTAGATTGCGTGTTCGTTTGGATCAGCTCGTCGTTGAACGAGGCCTTGCGCCGACGCGAGAGCGTGCGCGAGCGCTGATCCTGGCGGGACAAGTCGTTGTCGACGGGCAGCCCGAAACGAAAGCCGGCACGCAGGTCGATGCCGCCGCCCACCTCGGACTCATCGCGCCCGATCACCCGTATGTCGGCCGCGGCGGCGTGAAGCTGGCGCACGCCCTCGATACGTTCCACATCGACGTCGAAGGCCGTGAGGCGCTCGACATCGGCGCGTCCACGGGCGGCTTCACCGACGTGCTTCTCAAGCGGGGCGCCGCACGGGTCGTCGCGCTCGACGTCGGTCACGGGCAAATCGACTGGACATTGCGCAACGATCCGCGCGTCGTTGTCATCGAGCATTTCAATGCCCGACATCTGCAGCCGTCCGATCTTCCGGGAGCCGTCGACATCGTGACCATTGACGTCTCCTTCATCTCGCTGCGGCAGATTCTGCCGGTGGTGCCACCCTTGTTACGTCCACAGGGCGATGTCGTGGCGCTCGTCAAACCGCAGTTCGAGGCGGGACGCAGCGAAATCCGCAAAGGCGTGATCCGCGATGCGGCCATCCAGGCGCGAGTCGTCGACGAAGTGTCGGCCGCCGCCCGTGAGGTAGGATTGACGCCGGTAGCCTCGACGACCTCGCCGATCACCGGCGCGAAAGGGAACGTCGAGTTCCTCCTCCACCTCCGCTCATGACCTCGCGCATCCACCGCGTCGGCATCGTGGCCAAGCATGGTCTGGCTGCGGCCGCCGAGCATCTCACGCGCATCGGGATGTGGCTCCGCGAGCGGAAGCTCGACGTCGTGTACGAGACCGAGACCGCGCGGCTTGCGCAACCGGCTGACATGCACGCGACGCGGTCGCGTGAGGACCTGCCCGGCTGTGTTGACTTGATTGTCGTGCTCGGTGGCGACGGGACGCTGCTGGCAATGGCGGATCGCATTGCACAGGCGGGGCGCGATATTCCGATTCTCGGCGTGAACTTCGGGGGACTTGGATTTCTCACGGAACTGCGGATCGATGAGCTCTTCCCGGCACTTGAATCGGTCGTCAAGGGCACGGCCACCTATGACGAGCGTCTGATGCTCTCCGCGACCGCGTCGCTTCGCAACACATCGGACGAAACGCGTGTCGTCCTCAACGACGTTGTCTTCACCAAGGGACCGTTGTCGCGGATGATCGAGTTATCGGTCTCTGTCGACGGGCGCTTCGTCACTCGGGTGAAGGCTGACGGGCTGATTATCGCGAGCGCAACCGGGTCAACGGCGTACAACCTCGCAGCCGGCGGGCCGATTGTGCATCCATCCGTCGACGCGCTGGTGTTGACACCGATCGCGCCTCACACGCTCACCAACCGCCCCGTGGTGATCCCCGGCGATGCCGAAGTTGAAGTGCATGCCCAAACCCCTGGCGGCAGTGACGATGTCTTCGTCACCTACGACGGGCAGTACGGTTATCCCATTCAGCCAGGAGACGTCATTCACGTCCGCAAGGCGAAACAGATGCTGCGGCTGGTCAAGGCACCCGACCGCGGGTACTTCGAGCTCCTGCGCGAGAAGTTGAAATGGGGGGAGCGCTAGCAGCCTTCGCCTGCCGCTGTTGCCTGAAGAAATCAATCTGAAACTTCCGCACGTTTGCGTTGTGTTCGTCGAGCGTCTGAGCGAACACGTGCGAGCCGTCGTTGCGGCTGACAAAGTAGAGGTACGGGGCGTTGGCAGGCGTGAGCGCTGCCTCGAGCGACGCCTTGCCCGGTGAAGCAATTGGGCCGGGCGGAAGGCCGGGGTACTTATAGGTGTTGTACGGCGAGTCCATCGCGAGATCCTCGCGGCGGATGTTCCCGTCGTAGCGATGCGCTTTCAACAACGCGTAGACCACGGTGGGATCGGCCTGCATCGGCATGCCCATCTTCATCCGATTGCGATAGACCGCCGAGACGATCGCGCGCTCCTCTGGCTTTCCCGTTTCCTTCTCGATGAGCGACGCGAGCGTGACCGCTTGCCGCGTCGTCAGACCTGCCGCGGAAGCCCGCGCACGCAGCGTGTCATCGTAGACAGCGAGAAACCGATCGACCATCAGGTCAACAAGGCGCGCTGCAGAAATCTGCCTCGGCAACGAGTATGTTTCCGGAAACAAATATCCTTCGAGGTCGGACGCCTTGTCGTCGAGTTCGCGGATGCGATTCACGTTGCGAGCGGCTACGACGAAGTTGGCACCCTTGCCGAAACCCTGCGACTCGTACAGCTTCGCCATTTCCTCGATGTTCAGGCCTTCGGGAAATGTCAGACGGAGCGTATAGACATCGCCCCGTACGAGCACGTCGAGAACCTCGAGCGGCGTCATCGCGTGGTCGAAGCGGTACTCGCCGGCCTTGAGGCTACGTCCACGTCCGGTCCACCAGAGCGCCGCACGAAACAGTTGCGGGTCTCGGACGATCTGGACCGCCGCAAGTTGCCGGCCGATTTCAGAACTGGAAGCGCCCTGACGAATTGTGACGAACTGTTCTGGTCCGGTGTAGCCCTGGTAAGGTTCGTGAAGCTGCTTCCAGGCAAGCGACCCCACGACTGCAGCCACCGCAGCCAGCAGCACGATGAGGACGACGCCGATCGGCAGGAGTTTACGCACGGCCATCGAGATAATCCTGCAGGATGATTGCCGCTGCCGCCGCGTCCAGTTTTGCCTTCCTTGATCGCCAGTCCTTGTCCCGCAGCGCGAGGCGGCTTTCAGCTTCGCGGCTCGAAAGCCGCTCGTCCTGCAGGGCGACGGGAAGGGATGTCTTCGCGCCCAGCGCCCGTGCGAACTGCTCGACACGCGGAGTCATCTCCGTCGGTGTGCCATCGAGCCGTCGCGGCAAGCCGATGACGATCGCGCCAACTCCGTCCTCTTCTCCGGCGAGGCGAGCGATTTCCCGCACAACGACATCGAGTGCATCACCGTCGAGACCCGCCGATCGCAGCACGCCGAGCGGTCGCGCGAGCGTGCTCGTCGCGTCACTCACCGCGACGCCTATGCGCCGCTCGCCGATATCGAGTCCCACGGTGCGCATCGTGACTCTATACTAGGGCCGGTGAGGCAAGCGAGGCAGGTGAGGCGGACGGGGTGTTGAGGCGAGTAGCGTTCCTCGCGCTCGTACTGACGTTCACCTTTGGTCTCTTTCCCGTTGCGCTCTTTCCGCCCTACTCGCTCTCCTCGCCTCACACGCCCTACCCGCCTGACATAGCCGCCCAGGACCGAGGCACCACCGACGCCATGGCGCGCCGCGTCAACGACCGGGTGCGGGCGTTGCAGGCCGAAGCCGATCGTCTTGCGTTGCAGGTCCGAACGCTGCTGGGCGATCTGCGGCAGCTCGAGCTGCAGCGAGACATCGCTGCTGAAAAGGAGAAAGCCGCCGCGGCTGCGGTGATGCAGGCGCAGCTTGCGTTCGAGCAGACCACGGCACGGCTCACCGAACTCGAGCAACAGCGCGTCTCGCAGCTGCCCGATCTCAAGACGCGGCTCGTCGACATTTACAAGCGTGGACGCGGCGGCTACGCGCGGATGGTGTTCGACGTCGACGGCCTCCGCGAATTCGCGCGCGCGATGCGCGCGGTGGCCGCGTTGACCTCGATCAACGAGCAACGCATGGCCGAGCATCGGCGTACGCTCGCTGAGCTGCAGCAGCAGCGCGATGCGATGGAGCAGCGGACACAAGAACTGGAGCAGGCATCGGAGGAAGCGCAGCGCACGCGGTTTGCCGCGCAGCGCGCGGTCGCCGCCAGGGAAGCGCTTATCGCGGAAATCGACCAACGGCGCGACCTCAACGCCCAGCTCGCGGGCGAACTTGGCGTTGCCGCGCAACGCCTGCAGCAGCAGCTCGTGAGTCTGGCGGCCGGTCGCCAGACGGAGCCGGTGGCGATTCCGATTGCGTCCTTTCGGGGTGCGCTGGACTGGCCGTTGGCCGGCAGGGTGAGTGCGGCCTTCGGCTCGCCGGCACGGCCCGGAGGCGCCGCCAGAAACGGCGTGGAAATCAGTGCACCTGAGGGGACACCAGTGGCCGCGGTGCATCCGGGAACGGTCGACTACGCTGATGCCTTCAGCGGCTTTGGAAATCTCGTAATTCTCGATCACGGAGGTAATTACTATTCCCTGTACGGCTACCTGGGGTCAGTCGAAGTTACGCGAGGTCAACAGGTAGACGCCGGGACAGAGCTCGGCCGAGTCGGCACGGCACCTGCAGGCCCCGCGGCGTTGTATTTGGAGCTTCGCGTCGACGGCCGTTCCGTTGATCCCATACAATGGCTGAAGCCCCGGTAAACGGCTTAATTTGGGAATTGCAGCTATGACATCGCGCACGCGCCTCTGGGTGCTCCTGATCTCGACCCCCGTGATCGTCTTCGCCATCATCGGCGGCTATCTCGGGCAGGTCATCGCGAAAGACGAGACCTATCAGCACCTGCGCGTGTTCGAAGATGTTGTGTCGCTCGTCCTGAACAACTACGTCGAGGAAGTCGACATCAAGAAGGCGATGAAGGGTGCCATGAATGGCCTCGCCGACAACCTCGACGCCGACAGCGGTTTTCTTCCCGCCACCGTCGTCCCTGCCTATGAAGCGAATCAGCCCGCCGGCCCGGCGGATGTCGGAATCGAAGTGAGCCGGCAGTATTACCTGCGCGTGATTTCCGTTCGCGAGGGATCGCCGGCGGCGAAAGCCGGCATGCGGCCGGGCGACTTCATCCGTGCAATCGATAAGCGGTCGACGAAGGACATTTCGGTCTATGAGGGCGATCGGCTGCTGCACGGCCAGCCCGGCACCAAGGTGTCGCTGCTCGTCATCCGGGGCAACGCCGCCGATCCGCATGACGTCGCACTGACGCGCGAACGCGTCGCCGCGCCGCCCGAGCTGACGTCGAAGATGGCGGATCCCGTGACCGGCTACGTCCACATCCTCGAGTTCTCACGTCGGTCGCCGGTGCAGATTAAGCAGGCGATCGATGCACTCGCGAAGACGGGCGCCACTCGGTACGTGATCGATCTGCGTGGCGCCACGCGTGGCGATCTCGATGATGCGGTTGCCGCGGCACGGCTGTTCGTCAAGAGCGGAACGCTCGTGGTGCGCGAGAGCAAGGGAAACAAGGAGACGGTGGCTGCGCAGGCTGGTGACGGCGCGGTCACGGCGCCCGTTGTCCTGCTCGTTGACCAGAGCACCGCTCGCGCAGGTGAGGTGTTTGCTGCGGCGCTCGACGCCAACAAGCGGGCCGAAATGATCGGTGAGCACACGGTTGGCAGCGCCGCGCGCCAGCGACTCGTGAAACTACCCGACGGCAGCGCGATGCTCCTGTCGTACATGCGGTATCTCCTGCCCAACGGTACTGCGATCCATGAAAAGGGTCTGCAGCCCGAAGTGCTCGTCGACGAGCCCGACGTCGAATTCGGCGCGCCCGCGCCGACGACCGACCTCACACTGCAGAAGGCTCTCGAGTACTTCACACAGAAGAAGGCCGCCTAGAACGATCGTCGAGAACGATCATCAAGAACGATCCAAACGGATCGAACGATCCGAACGCTGATGTATACTGACCGTTCGGGTTAAAGCCTGATTTCGCAACAGATAGGCGCGTAGCTCAGTTGGTTAGAGCGCCTCCCTGACACGGAGGAGGTCAGTGGTTCGAGTCCACCCGCGCCTACCAGCCTTCGCTCACGCGTGGCTGCCGAAGCGTGAGCTTCGGCTAGGCAAGCCCCGCGAAGGCTGCCACGCCGTAGCGGCAAAGCCGCGAAGGCGGGCACGCGAAGGCGACCCGCAGTAAATCCCAATGAGCCAGGTCACCATCACACTTCCCGACGGATCGACGCGCAGTGTGTCGTCGGGCACGCCTGTTCGCGACGTGGCGGTCGAGATCTCTGCGGGTCTCGCGAAGGCTGCGTACGCGGCGGTCGTCAACGGCAAGCTGGTAGACCTCTCCTGTCCGCTCGAGCAAGATTCCGCCGTCCGCATCGTGACCGACAAGAGTCCCGAGGCGTTGCCGCTGCTGCGCCACAGCACCGCCCACCTGATGGCGGCGGCGGTGACGAACCTGTTTCCCGGCGCGCAGTGCGGCATCGGCCCTGCCACCGACGACGGCTTCTTCTACGACTTCATCGTCGATCGACCGTTCGTCCCTGAGGACCTCGACGCGATCGAACGGAAGATGCGGGAGCTTGCACAGGAGGATCTTCGGTACGAACGGCAGATGTGGCCGCGCGAGGAAGCCAAGGCGTTCTTTGCCACGCGCGGCGAGCCGCTGAAGGTTCAGCTGATTGACGAAAAGACGCAAGGTCAGAAAGAAGTCTCGTGCTACACGATCAAGGACAAGGAGACGTTCATCGATTTCTGCGTCGGTCCGCACGTGCCGAGCACGGGCAAGCTGAAAGCGTTCAAGCTGCTCAGCGCGTCCAACGCGTACTGGAAAGGCGACGCGCGTAACGCGCCGATGCAGCGGATTTACGGCACGGCCTTCGCCTCGGACAAGGATCTGAAGGCCTACCTCACGCAGATCGAGGAGGCGAAGCAGCGCGACCATCGCAAGCTGGGACGGGAACTCGGGCTGTTCACCTTCCATCAGTGGGCACCAGGCGCCGCATTCTGGCTCGATAAGGGAACGACGCTCTACAACACGCTCGCCAATTACATGCGCGAGGTGCTCTTTCCGGCCGGCTACGTCGAGGTGAAGACACCGCTCGTCTACAACAAGGCACTCTGGGAACGCTCCGGTCACTGGGCGCACTACAAAGACAACATGTTCCTCATCGAATCGGAAGGCGAAACGATGAGCGTGAAGCCGATGAACTGCCCGGGGCACTTCCTGACCTACGCGAGCACGACGCACAGCTACCGCGACCTCCCCATCCGGTTCCACGAGCAGACACCACTGCATCGCAACGAAGCATCGGGCGTGTTGTCGGGGCTGACGCGTGTGCGCCAGTTCTCGCAGGACGATGCGCACTGCTTCATCACGCCGGAGCAGATTGGCGAGGAGGTCGAGCGGCTCATTCGTCTCGTTCAACGTGTGTACGGCGACTTCGGGCTGCCGTTCACGGCGAAGCTGTCGACGCGCCCGGAAAAGTTCATGGGCGAGATTGCGACGTGGGATCATGCTGAGGCGCAGCTGAAGGAGGCGCTCGCGCGCGCCAATCTCGACTACACGCTGAACGAAGGCGACGGAGCGTTCTACGGACCGAAGATCGATTTCGACGTCACCGATGCGATCGGGCGCAAGTGGCAATGCGCGACGATTCAGCTCGATTACCAGCAGCCTGAGAACTTCGACCTGAAATACATCGGCGCCGACAATGCCGAGCACCGGCCGGTCGTCATTCATCGTGCAATCTTCGGCAGCTTCGAGCGGTTTATCGCGATCCTGATCGAGCACTATGCGGGCGCATTCCCGCTCTGGCTGGCGCCGGTTCAGGCCATCGTGCTGCCCATTTCCGACCGGCATCAGGCGTACGCGGCGACCGTTCGCGACAAACTTGCAGCCGCCGGGCTTCGCGTGGAGCTCGACGACCGCCAGGAGAAGATTGGCTATAAGATCCGTGAGGCCCAGTTGCAGAAGATCCCCTACATGCTCGTCACGGGGGATCGCGAAGCTGCCGAGGGCACGGTGTCGGTCCGGAGCCGGTCGGCAGGCGATCTCGGCGCGCGATCGATAGACGCATTTGTCGCGGCGGCGAAGGATGAAATCGCGACGAAGTCCCCCGGCTCAGGGCTCAAGGCTCAGGGCTCAGGGACGGAAGCTGTGGCTTGAGCCGTGAGCCTTGAGCCCTAAGCCTTAGGAGGAAGTATCGCTTTCGATCGTTCGCCCCGACGTGACGACCGCGTTCGCACCAACGAACGCATCCGTGTTCGAGAAATTCGCGTGATCGACGAGACCGGGCAGCAGCTGGGGATCATGCCGCCGCCCGCCGCGCTGGCGATTGCCAGGCAGAAGGGGCTCGATCTCGTTGAAATCTCGCCGACCGCGGTACCGCCGGTCTGCCGGATCATGGACTTCGGCAAGTATCAGTACCAGGAGCAGAAGCGCAGCCGCGAAGCCAAGAAACACCAGCGGGTGATCGAGGTCAAGGAGATCAAGTTCCGCCCGAAGGTGGACGAGCACGATTACGACTTCAAGAAGAAGCACATCGAGCGCTTCCTGGCCAATGGCGACAAGGTGAAGGCGACGATCTTCTTCCGCGGCCGTGAGATGGCGCATCCGGAGATTGGCCGCCGCATCCTGGAACGTCTGATCGGCGAACTGGCTGACGTCGCGATTGCGGAAGCGGCGCCGAGGCAGGAAGGTAATCAGATGCACGTCATCCTGAGCCAGCGTGCCGGACGCAAGTCGCAGCCGAAACGCGCGCAGGAAGCCGTCGCGGAACCGGTGACAGAGGAATAGTGATGCCGAAACTGAAGACGCACCGAGGCGCAGCGAAGCGCTTCAAGAAGACAGGTACGGGCAAGATCATGCGCGCGAAGGCGTTCAAGCGCCACATCCTGACGAGCAAGACCACCAAGTCCAAGCGCCACATGCGCGGCACCGAGCAGGTATCGGATGCGGATGCTCGGAAACTCGGGCTGATGCTTCCGTACAAATGACGTAAGGATCCACACAAATGCCGAGAGTAAAACGAGGAACGGTCCGACGCGCGAAGCGGAAGAAGCTGCTCGCGCGCGCGAAAGGTTTTTACCAGACCAAGAGCAAGCTGTATCGCGCGGCGAAGGAGGCGGTCGACACCGCCGGCAAGTACGCCTACGTCGGACGGAAGAACAAGAAACGCGAGTATCGGCGTCTCTGGGTCGTCCGCATCAACGCGGCTGCGCGTGAGAACGGGCTCACCTACTCGCAGTTGATGCGCGGCCTGAAGGCCGCCGGCGTGACGCTCGACCGCAAGATGCTCGCCGACATGGCCGCGACCCAGTCAGCCGCATTCGCGAAAGTGGCGGCGCAGGCCAAGGCTGCGCTCCCCGCCGAAGCTCGCGCCTGATCGCGATGCATGTCCACCGATTCCATTTCAGTCGACCAGCTGCGCGACCGGTTCCGCGCGCAGCTGGCACGCGCCGCGACTGACGCTGATCTCAAAGCCCTTCACGACGAATTCCTGAGCCGCAGGTCCGGCGCCGTTACCGGGCTGATGAAGACGCTCGGTGCGCTGCCGCCCGAGGCACGGCGCGAATTCGGCCAGCTGGTCAACACGCTCAAGACGGACATCGAAACGGCGCTCGACGAAAAGCGAGCCGAATTCGCGTCGACGCGCCGGCCCGCCGGCGCGGTGGATGTCACCCTGCCCGGGCGCAAGCTGCCAATGGGACGCGTGCACCCGCTGATGCGCGTGCGGCGTGAGGTCGAGGACATCTTTTCCCACATGGGTTACGAGATCCTCGAAGGACCGGAAGTCGAAGACGACTTCCACAACTTCGAGGCGCTCAACATGCCCCCGGACCATCCCGCACGCGACATGCAGGACACGCTCTACCTCGATGCGCCGATTACCGGCGGCACGTGGGGCGCGCATCGGGGAAAGATCCCGGAAGCGCAGGTTCGCGCAGCGACGCTCCTCCGCACGCATACCTCGGCGATGCAGATCCGGTACATGAAAACCTTCCCGCCGCCGGTGCGCATCATCGTGCCAGGGCGCGTGTACCGCCGCGACAACCTGGATCTGAGCCACACGCCGATGTTCCAGCAATTCGAGGGGCTCGTCGTCGGCGAAGGCATCACGCTCGCGGATTTGAAGGGGACGCTCGAAGCGATGCTCAGAGCGCTGTTCGGCGACGTGAAGGTTCGGCTGCGCCCGAGCTTCTTTCCGTATACAGAGCCGAGCGCAGAAGTCGACGTCAGCTGCCGCGCATGCGGCGGCTCAGGATGCGGGACGTGCAAGCAGACCGGATGGCTCGAGATCCTGGGCAGCGGCATGGTGCACCCGGCGGTCTTCGAGGCGGTCGGATATGACCCGGAGAAGGTCACCGGATTCGCGTTCGGATTGGGAATGGAGCGCGTCGCGATGCTTAAGTACGGCGTCGACGACATCCGTCTGTTTTACGAGAACGACCTCCGCTTCCTGGAGCAGTTCTCGATATGAAGGTCCTCGTCTCGTGGATGCGCGATTTCGTCGATGTCACCGCATCGCCCGAGGACATTGCGAAGACGATGTCCGTGCGCGGTTTCGCGGTGGAAGGCCTCGAGGATGTTGGTGACGGTGACGCGGTCATCGATTTCGAAGTCACAGGCAATCGCCCCGACTGCATGTGCGTCATCGGTATGGCGCGCGAGGTCGCAACGGCCTACGACCTGCCGATGCGCCGGCTCGTTGCCAAAGGGAAAGACAGCGATGAGGAAACGGGCTCCTCGCTACGACTCGCTTCGCTGAAGGCCGTCGAGAAGGCCGACATCGACGTCGTGATCGAGAACGCCGACCTCTGCCCGCGTTACGCAGGTGCGGTCGCCGACGTCACGGTGGCCCCTTCACCTACGTGGATGCAGGCGCGCCTCAGAGCCGCTGGCGTCCGGCCGATCAGCAACATCGTCGACGTCACCAATTACGTGCTGCTGGAGATGGGCCAGCCGATGCACGCCTTCGACTTCGCGAAGCTGGCTGCCGCCCAGATCCGCGTTCGAACGGCGAAGCCGGGCGAGTACGTCAAGACGCTCGATGGCCAAAAGCGTGAGCTGTCGCCGGACATGCTCGTGATCGCCGACGCGGAGCGCCCCGTCGCGATCGCCGGCGTGATGGGCGGCGCCGATTCGGAAGTGGCGGACGGGACGACCGTCATCGTGCTCGAGAGCGCGTATTTCAATCCGCTGTCGGTGCGGCGGACAAGCCGAAGACTGGCACTGAAGACCGAGGCCAGCATCCGTTTCGAACGCGGAGCGGATCCCCGGCTGCCCGTCACCGCGATGGAACGGGCGTGTGCGCTGCTCGATGCGGTAGGGGCCGGCCGGGCCCGCGGCGTCGTTGTCGATCGCTACCCCGTCCGCATCGAGCCGCGCACGCTCCGGCTGCGTCGCGCGAAGATCGGCGGCGTGCTCGGCCTGGACGTGCCCGATACCGACATCAGGCGCATCCTCGAGAGTCTCGGATTCACACTGAGAGACGGTGCAGATGCTGGCGTCTGGGTCGTCAACGTCCCCACGCGCCGCGTCGATGTGATGCGCGAGATCGATCTGATCGAGGAAGTCGCACGCCATTACGGTTTCGATCGCTTGCCATCCACGTTCCCGCCGCTCACCACTGCGCCTCCGCCGCTCGACCCGCGCATCGGACGCGCACGCCATCTTCGCAGCGTGATGACGGCCGCGGGATTTTCGGAGGCGATGACCTTCGGCTTCGTCGCCTCGAGCGCGGCAGCGCCGTTTGCGCCGGAAGACGATCTCGTGCCGATTGCGAACCCCCTGTCGGAGAATTTCGCCGTCCTGCGGCCATCGGCGCTCCCAGGGCTCATCGATGCCGTCGCGCATAACCGTCGCCGCGAGCAGCGCGATGTCAGGTTGTTCGAAATCGGTGCGCGCTTTCGGCGGGGCGGCGGCGAGCGCCGTTCGCTTGTCTGTGCATGGACGGGTGCAGCCGTCCCGGAACACTGGAGCGGCGGCGCGCGAGACGTCGATTTCTTCGACCTCAAGGGAGTGGTCGAGCGCGTCGCGGATGCGCTCCGGCTCGACGTCCGCACCGAGGCGCATCACCAAGGCTGGCTCGTACCCGGCCGGTCGGCGGCCGTGATGACTGAGGGCGTTCACATTGGAGTGCTGGGACAGCTTGCGCCCGCGATCGCGGAAGCGCACGGCCTTCCCGTTCAGGACGCGGTCTACGTCGCCGAGATCGACCTCGACGCCGCCGAAGCGACGGCGCCGAAGGAAGAAGCGCGCGTCGAGCCGCTGCCGCGATATCCTTCGGTCACCCGCGACATCTCAATCCTGATCGAGGAAACACTCGCCGCCGACGCCGTTCGCGCAACCGTGCGATCCGCGGCACCTCCGACGCTCGTTCAGATTCGCGAGTTCGATCGGTATCAAGGGAAGGGCGTCCCGGACGGAAAGATCAGCCTCTCACTGCGTCTCACCTTCCGGGCATCTGACAGAACGCTCACCGACGCTGAAGTGCAAAGCGCGATGGATGCCATCGTCGCGGCGCTGAAGGAACAGCACTCGGCGATCCAGCGTTAGAAAAAACAATCAACGTGTTACCATCTTCCCGTTCATTTCCCCACATCAAGAGGATCGGAACGGATGGTGAAGCAGGCGGCGTTGCGTACGGTGGATCTCGAGCCCATCGATCGACTCGAAGAAAAAATCAAGCTGCTCGTCGGAATGCTGGCGCGCCTTCGGTCGGAACAGGCGAAGGCTGCAGATGAAAACGCGCGGCTCGCGCAGGAGATCAACGCGCTGCGCGCCCGGCTTGCCGATTCGGAGCACGCCACGAGTGAGATTGAAACGCTTCGCGGCGAACGCGAGATGATTCGCTCGCGCGTGAGCGATATGCTCGATCAACTGGAACATCTGAGCATCTAATTGAGGATCCAAGATCAGACGTGGGCGTAGTCACGGTCGAAATCGCCGGACAGCGCTATCCGATCCGCAGCGGTCTTGACGAGCGGTACATCACCGAGCTTGCCGCATTCGTCGACCAGAAGATGCGGACGGCGATGAACGCCGCCCCTGAGAGTGATTTGCTCGGTTTGGCAATCCTCGTCGCCCTCAACATCGCAGACGACTATTTCCGAGCCCGGCAGCACCAGTCGCATGCGCGGGGCGAGTTGAACGAGCGGGCGTTGGAGCTGGAGCGTCTCGTCGACGATGTTCTCGCGCAAATGACGGTCAAACAAGCGGTTAACGCGTCTTGACCCACTCCTGATCGCACGTTAAGATCCCCAAGTCCTGCTTTGCTCGTGATGGTTTTCGGAGGCTCGTCTGAGCCAACGTAAAACCCAAGCGAGCCGCGAGGCCGCGTGTTGTGCATGCCTCTGTTGCGAGGAAGCCTGAAGCGCGGCTGATAACAGTGGCTCCACCTGCTTTCGCAGGTTCATTCGACCTCCCCACACGGCAAAGCGGGCACCCTACGCTCCCTGCCCCGCCAAATCGCCCGCGCGAAGGCGGGCCACCGCCCGGGTGCGATGCGACGTGAGTAATCGCACCGTTTCAGACATCGGCGAGCACGCGCTCATTTCTCGCATTACCGCGCGCCTCGCCACGCCGTCCTGGGTCGTCGTCGGCCCGGGCGACGATGCGGCAGTGATTCGGCCGGAGCGCGGCGCGCTCGACGTGCTGACCACCGACGCGCAGGTTGAAGGCGTTCATTTCGACCGACGGTTCGTGCCGCCGGATGCGATCGGGCATCGCGCGCTCGCAGTCAACATCAGCGATCTGGCCGCGATGGGTGCGGCGCCGCGTGCGGCGCTGCTCTCGCTCGTCCTGCCCGACGAACTGGAGGTGGCCTTCGTTGACGCACTTGTTGACGGCTTCATCGCGCTTGCCGGGCGTCATCGCATCGCCGTCATCGGCGGCAACATCACTCGCTCGCCTCGAGTGGGGTCGGAACAGGCACCGGGTCCGTTGATGATCGACGTCACCGCGATTGGATCGGTGAAGCCGCGGCGCATTCTCACTCGCGCCGGCGCCCGTCCTGGCGATGAGGTCTTTGTGACGGGCACGATCGGCGGGGCAGCTGTGGGATTGTATTCGTTACGGGCGAGGGCAGGCGGACCTGAAGATCCGCCGCTACGATCTCCTGCCGGCGTAGAGGCGGACCTTCAGGTCCGCCTGAGCGAGAACGAGCAGAAATACCTCCGGCCCGAGCCGCGCATCCGCGCCGGCCTGCTGCTCGGGCGCACCCGCGCCGCCAGCGCATGCATCGATCTGAGCGACGGGCTTGCGGACGGGCTCCGGCAGATCGCGGGGGCGTCGAGCGTCGGCATCGCCGTCGAAGAAGCGGCGATTCCGATGGCTGACGGGGTCGCGGAGTTTCACGGGACCCGCGGGAACGACGCATTGTGCGCCGCGCTCGCCGGCGGCGACGACTACGAATTGCTGTTCACGGCACGGCCGACGTGGCGCGGCCGCCTGCGGGCGGTGCGGAGACAGGTGGGCGATCTGCCGATAACAAAGATTGGCGTTGTCACCAGTGACAGGCAGGTGATCGTGCGATCGGCAGCCGGCTCTCGCGATCTGCCGCCGGGCTTCGAGCACTTTCGATGAAACGAATTCTTTCACGCCCGAACTCGCCGAGACTCGTGATCATGTTCGTCGTGGTCGGCGTACTGGTGCTGGCCTACGAGGCGACAACGTTCGATCTACTGCCGTGGGGTGCGTCGGGCATCATCAATCCGAGCGCACCGGTTGCAGGCGCACGACTCGACTTCTCGGCCACGGCCTACTGCAAGGGGAAAACGACGGCATCCGGCCTCGAGGTCCGGACGGGGATTGCCGCAGCAGACGACTCCATTCTGCCCGTCGGAAGCGTCGTGAATGTCGCCACTGACAACCCGCGCTACAACGGCGTCTACACCATCATGGATACTGGCCCGCGCGTCCAGGGACGGCTTCTCGACTTGTACATGTGGAGCTGCCACGAAGCGCTGGCGTTCGGCCGCAAGCGGATACAGGTGACTGTCCTGCGGCTTGGATGGAATCCTCAAGCGAGCACACCTGGGGTGATTGACCGCCTGTTCCGACGCCGCGAACGCGCAAAAGCCGACGTTCCACCGGAGGCGCCGCCTCCGCCTGTGGCCGTCGAACCGCCCGTGGAGGTGACATCGGACGTCGTCGGAGAGCAGGGGCCGGGGCCGGCTCCGGCTCCACCAGCGGTGCACCAACTGCCTACGTCTTCGGGTGCTGTTGACTCGACTTCTGGTCCGGCGTCCCTTCCTTGATTTCGACACGGCGGCCGCGCCGCATCGATCCTCCTTTCGGTTGTATTCGTGAATCGTGATTGGTTATCGGTGATTTGCGATTTGTGATTTGTGATTTGCGATTCGTGAGAATCAGAAATCACTCGTCACAAATCACAAATGGTTCGGTGCTACCGAATCGACAGCGGCGAATCGAGCCGGATGCGGATGATCGATCCCGCCGGCAGCTCGATGTCCTTTCCTTCCGTTGCGGCAATCGCGCCGCCCGCGCCGATGACCGCGCCGAGAATCGCACCCTTCAGGCCTCCGAGGATGCCTCCGACGATCGCGCCGGCGCCGGCACCGATGCCAGCCGTCCCGCCTTCCTCACGAATACCGCCGCTCTCGAACACATTGGTTGCCATTCCGCGGAAGGGGTGCGAGCGGCCGCGCACAGTCACCTCATCGAACGAGAGCGTAATGCTCCCCGCGCGATGAAGGCGATCCGCCGGATCCACCGCGGAGACGACGCCACGCACCGTCGATCCTGCAGGGATGAGCACTCTGCCGTTCTGTGTCACGTCCGCAACGGTGGTCGCCTCGAACCGCTGCTCGACTTTGGCCGTTTTCGAGCTCAGCGTGGTTCCGAGTCGGACGTCGAGTTCCTGACCGGACGGGATGACGCCATCCTGAGAACTGTTGACCTCTGTAGGTGTGGTGTTCGCCGTCGTTGTCGGCGCATTGGACGATGGAGGGGTATACACCGGGGCACTTGTGCTCCCGGAGCTTCCACTCGTCGTAGCACCGCAACCGACGGATGTAATCACGCTTGCAAGCGCGAAGATCCTGATTACTCCAGACATGGGCTTCTCTCCTCCTCAAACTGACAGACAGACGCGCGCAGTACCGGGAGATTCAAAGCAACGGAGGTGCCCAGAACAGCCTGGACGCACTTTAATGGTGTGGCTGAGGTATCGCGGTGCTCTTCCGTAAGAGTTCGCGAACCTCGTCATCGCTGGTCTGTTCGAAGTTGAAGTACCACTGGCCGACGGCAGAGAACGGCTCCGGCATCCTGACGCAGATCACTTCGTCGGCGACAGCGGAGAGTTCGGCGCACGTTTGAGGTGCCCCCACGGGTACCGCAACGACCGTGCGCGCCGGGCGACGAGCTCGCACCGCTTGCGCAGCCGCACGCATCGTCGAGCCGGTCGCAAGGCCATCGTCGATCAGGATGACGATCTTGCCCGTGAGATCAGGAACCGGTCGATCATCCCGGTATGCGCGCTCGCGACGCTCGAGCTCTTCCTGCTCCTCACGCGCGATGCGGTCGATCGCCGACTCTGAGATCCCGTACCACTGGACGACGTCGTGGTTGACGACGCGGACGCCGCCCGACGCAATGGCACCCATTGCCAGCTCTCGGTGACCGGGGGTACCGAGCTTGCGCACAAGAAACACGTCCATCGGAGCGCCGAGAGCGGACGCGACTTCGTGCGCGACGGGCACTCCACCGCGCGGCAACGCCAGCGCGATGACGTCATCCCGGCCGGCGTATTTCATCAAACGCGACGCCAGGACGCGCCCTGCGTGACGCCGATCGGTGAATGCCTCATAGTCATCCATGGCGGCTTTCCCGTCTCGGGTTCATATAACGCGTAAACCAGTCGAGCGCCAGTCGCTGCACCTGCTCCAACGCTCCCCGTTCTTCGAACAGATGCGTCGCGTGCGGCACCACGGCCAACTCCACTGTTGCGCGCATGTTTCGCATCGCTGTCTGATTCAGCTCGATCACCGGCTCATCATCGCCACCCACGATCAGCAGCGTGGGTGTGCGAACACGCGGCAATGCAGCGCCTGCGAGATCAGGCCGGCCGCCGCGCGAAACGACTGCCGAGGCGTTTGTACGGTCAGCGGCGGCGATCAAGGCAGCCGCGGCGCCGGTGCTGGCGCCGAAGTAGCCAATCGGCAGTGCACGAAGAAGGGGATGCGCACCGGCCCAGTCGGTCGCCGCGACGACACGGCGACCAAGGCGCGGAATATCGAAACGGTACTCGGCGGTCTGGACATCGACCCGCTCTTCGGCTGGCGTGAGCAGATCGAGCAGCAGTGTCGCAAGCTCGCTGCGATTGAGGAACTCGGACACCTGTCGATTTCGGCTACTGAAGCGGCTGCTGCCGCTGCCATGCGCGAAGATGACGAGCCCGCGTGCGTCTGCGGGAATGTGCAGATCGCCATCGAGCAACTCGGCGCCGTCCGGGATACGAACCGCATCAACGACCGTTCCTTGCTGCACGTTCAGACTCCCGTTGGATACGGTTTCCGGCAAATCGAAGCTCTCACGCGACCCCCGTTCCAGCGGCGTGAGGGCGGACGTCGTGTCGATGTGAATCACCACATCGTACTGGTCGGCCATCCTTGCCCGAAAGTAATGGCTCGAGCCTTCGCTCTCGGGCTCGTAGATTGCGCCGATCGCACGTTCAAGCCTGGGCTCCACGAGCGCGCCGCGTCACGGATGTGGCCAGGACGAAGCGATCGATATCGACGTCGTGAAGCAGACGTTCATGGCTCCCGGACATCGATGGCGTCACACGCCGCCGTTCAGCGGCCTGATCCCATTCTCTCGCGGCGGTCACGGTTCCCGTATGGGTCGTGAAGCCGATCAGGAACACCCGATCGCCCTGGCGTTCGGGCGCAAGCTGGCCGAGGTTCAGTTCTCCCCAGGCGCCCATCTGTGTGGCCCGCGCATCGCCGAGATGGGAATTGTGCGCCCATACGACAGCATCCAGAGCGTCGCGATCCTTCATGGACCCGATCAACGGTGCAAACGGTACTCCCAGTAATGCGGGCTGGGAGTTCGCGTGTCAGGCGCGCCCGACGAGCTCCCTGTCTTTGAACTGCAGCTGATACAGACGGTGATAGATGCCGCGCCGGGCCAGCAGTTCCTGGTGCGTCCCCGACTCACGGACCTCGCCCTTGTGGAGCACGAGGATGCAATCCATGTCCTGAATGGTCGAGAGACGGTGTGCGATCGCAATCGTCGTACGTCCACGCATGACGACCTTCAGCGCGTCGCGGATCAGCAGCTCGGTTTCGGTATCCACGCTTGACGTCGCCTCGTCGAGCACAAGCACGGGTGGATCGAAGGCGAGCGCCCGCGCGAACGAGAGAAGCTGCTTCTGCCCGACGGAGAGCGTCGCACCGCGCTCGGCCACCGGTGTGTCGAGGGCGGACGGCAACCGATCGATGAATCCGCTCGCGTGGACGGCCTCCACTGCGCGTCGTACGGCTTCATCGTCAATCGCCTCGTTGCCGAGACGCACGTTGCCTCCGATCGTCCCCGAGAACAGATGCACGTCTTGCAGCACGAGTCCGAACAAGGAGCGGAGCTGATGCAGGTCCATGTCGCGGATATCGACACCACCGATTGTGATGCGTCCTTCCTGCACGTCGTAGAACCGCAGCAGCAGGCTGACGATCGTCGTCTTGCCGGAACCGGTCGCGCCCACAATGGCGACGCGTCTGCCTGGATCGACGGTGAAGGAGACGTTGCGAAGAACCGGCTCGCCGGAAACGTACGAGAACGTGACGTTTTCGAATGCGATGCGTCCGATCCGGGATCCGGGATTCGGGATTCGGGATTCGACAATCGATGATCCCGACCGGATCTCCACAGAGGTATCCAGCAGCTGAAAGATTCGCTCGGACGACGCCATCGCACCCTGCAGGATGTTGAACTTCTCGGACATGTCGCTGATGGGACGGAAGAAACGCGACGAGTATTGCAGGGAAGCGACTAGCGATCCGAGTGTCAGGATGCCGGCGAGGACCCAACCGCCACCCACCCAGATGATCAACGCCGCCGCCAGCGCACTGATTAGCTCAATGGCCGGATAGAACACGGCGTAGTAGAAGATCGACTTCACGTTGGCATCGCGGTACGTCCGGTCGATCCGATCGAACTCCTCGAAATCGCGCGCCTCGCGTCGGAACAATTGGACCGTCGCCATCCCGGTGATCCGCTCCTGCAGATACGCGTTGATCCGCGCGATCCAGATGCGAACCGTGCGATACGACTCGCGAACATTGCGGCGAAACCATTGCGTGACGACCCAGATGAGCGGCAACACGGAGAAGGCGACGATGGCCAGCCGCCAGTCGAGCCAGATCATCATGGCCATGATGCCGACCAGCGTGAAGAGATCGCCGAACACCGATACGACGCCAGACGTGAAGAGGTCGTTGAGCACGTCCACATCCGTCGTGACACGCGTCATCAGCCGGCCGACGGGATTGCGGTCGTAGAATCGGACGTCAAGCCGCTGCAGGTGGTCGTAGATCTCCATCCGGATGTCGAACATGATCCGCTGGCCGGTCAACTGCAGAATCCACGTCTGCGCGTAATCGAGGACAAACGAACCGGCAAGGGTTGCGAGATAGAACCCGGCAACGAAAGTGAGGCCGTTGAGGTCGCGGGCCGGAATGTAACGGTCGATCACGAGCTTGACGAGATACGGCGGCGCAAGCTCCAGCACCGAGTGGCCGATGATCGCCGCGGTGGCCACCGCCACCTGCAGCTTGTAGGGCCGCAGGTACGTGATGAGCCGGCGCATCAGCCGCGCGTCATACGCTTTCCCGAGTACGTCTTCTTCGTGGATGGACATGGAAACCTGGTGGTTCGCCGTTCTACGTGCTGTGTTCTCGGTTCGTGTTCACTTTCAAAGTTTGATTCCCGTGTTCACGGTTCCGTGTACGGTTCGGGTTCGGTCCCGAACCCGAACCCCGAACGTAGAACCGAACCCCGAATGACGAACCCGGAAGTGAACTCAGAAACTGAAGACGAACTCAACACCGAGAACACCGAAGTGTGAACGGCTGATCTCATGAAGCGGCCAGTTCCTCCTCGAGCAACTGCTTTCTATACAGCTCCGCGTATATCCCGTTGCCCGCAACGAGCTGATCGTGCGTGCCGCGCTCGACAATCGCGCCGTCGTCGAGGACGAGAATTTGATCGGCATTCCGAACAGCTGACACCCGGTGTGAAACGATGATCGCGGTGCGGGAGCGCATCACACCTGCCAGACGCGACAGAATTTCTTCTTCCGTATACGTATCAACCGCCGACAGCGCATCGTCCAGAATGAGAATTTTCGGATCCGTGATGACTGCTCGGGCGATCGCAGTACGCTGCTTCTGTCCTCCTGAGAGCGTGATGCCCCGTTCGCCGACAACCGTGTCGTAACCCTTCGGAAAATCCGCAAGATCCTTGTCAAGGCGCGAGACATGCGCCGCCTGCTCCATCTGCTCGCGCGATGCAGCCGCAACACCAAAAGCAATGTTGTCGGCAATGGATGCGCTGAACAGAAACGGTTCCTGCGGGACGAACCCGATTGCCGTGCGCAGCACGCCGAGCGGCATGTCGCGGATATCGATGCCGTCGATGAAGACGGTGCCGGGGGGCGGATCGTTCAACCGTGGCAGTAGGTTCAGCAGCGTCGATTTTCCCGAACCCGTCGCGCCGACAATCGCCGTCGTCGAGCCCGCAGGCAGCCGTGCGGAAATCCGCTGTAATACGACCGTATCGCCGTACGCGAACGTGAGATTGCGGAATTCGATATCGCCGCGGATCTCGTCGCGTGACGTCACCTGTGGGCTGGCGCCGGCATCGGTAATCGCAGGTTCGGCGGTCAGCACCTCCAGCAGCA
>Ga0207648_10000444_pt1 | contig 45760 bp, 40 predicted proteins | sample KBSMisM32_FD_184310 | JGI IMG/M metagenome (GOLD analysis project Ga0207648, IMG submission 184310) | Miscanthus rhizosphere microbial communities from Kellogg Biological Station, Michigan, USA - KBS Miscanthus M3-2 (SPAdes) (version 2) | ecosystem: Host-associated > Plants > Roots >... | reverse complement strand
CTTCTCGGGGATGCCCTCGCTTCGCAGCCGTTTGATCCAGTCCGTGAGAACGGCTTTGGTCGAATGGAACAGCCGCTCCGCGTCCTCGGGCGAAAGGTCCTTGGTCAGCGCGATCGGCGACAGCTTCGCGTGGTGCAGGATCTCGTCCGAGTACGCGTTGCCGATGCCGGCGAAGAGGCGCGGATCGGTCAGCGCGCGCTTCAAGGTATGGTTCTCCGCTTTCAGCCGCGACGTGAAACCGGCGAGGTCCACTTCCAGAGGCTCGACCCCGCCGGGATCCATCGCCTTCAGCGCCGCCGCGCCCTGAACCAGGTGCAATGACGCGCGCCGCTTGCTGCCGGCTTCGGTGAGCGACAGCGTGCCGTTCTCGAACTCGAAGAACGCGAGCGTGCCGCGGGTTTTCTTCCCCGGCCAGTGCAGGCGCCCGGCGATCATCAGGTGCAGCACGAGGAACAGGTCGTCTTCGAGCGCGAAGACGATGCGTTTTCCGATCCTTGAAAGGCCCAGCACCTTCTTGCCTTCCACGGCCGAGATCGGCGGCACCGCGGTGCGCAGCAGGAACGGGTTGAAGAGCTTCACCGAGACCAGCCGCTGATTGCGAACCAGCCGATTCAGGCTTTCCAGATAGGCACTTAGGTCGGGGAGCTCGGGCATGGTGGGACGAATCCCGATGATAAGATCAGTTGGAATGTCCCTACTGCAGTCGAGGCTACGCGGCGGCCAATTCGTCGTCACTGCCGAGATCACGCCACCGGTCTCCACCGATCCGGCCGAGTTCCTCAAGCGCGCGCTGCCGCTCAAAGGCCTGGTGACGGCGGTGAACGTCACCGACGGCGCCGGCGCCAAGGTGCACCTGTCCAGCCTCGCCGCCACGCATTTCCTGGTGCAGGCGGGAATCGAGCCGATCCTGCAGATGACCTGCCGCGACCGCAACCGGCTCGCGCTGCAGGGCGACCTGCTCGGCGCGGCCGCGCTCGGCATCCACAACATCCTGATGCTCGCCGGCGACAACCCGTCAGCGGGCGACCAGCCCGAGGCGAAAGCGGTGCACGACCTCGACAGCAAGGGCCTGATCTCGCTCGCGCACCGCATGCGCTCGCAAAAGACGCTTCCATCGGGCACCGCGATCGAAGGAGAGATCGATCTCTTCATCGGCGCGGCGGACATCCCGGTCGATCCGCCCGCCGGCTGGAATCCGAAGGGACTGTTCATCAAGGCCGAGGCCGGCGCCGATTTCGTGCAGACGCAGTTCTGCATGGACACCGGCATCGTGCGGCGCTACGCGGCGCGGCTGCGCGAGCTCGGCTTCAAGCTGCCGATCCTGATCGGCGTCGCGCCGATCCCGTCGGCCAAGTCGGCGCGCTGGATGCGCGAGAAGCTGTTCGGCACCATCGTGCCCGATGCCATCGTCGAGCGGCTGGAGAAGGCGGCGAATCCCAAGGCCGAAGGCCGCCGGATCTGCGTGGAAGTGCTGCAGGAGCTGGCCGAGATTCCCGGCGTCGCCGGCGCGCACGTGATGGCGCCGATGAACTTCGCCGAGATCCCGGCGGCGATCCAGGAGTCGGGCGTGCTGAACAAGAAGCGTCGGGCTGCGTGAGCTTCAGCGACACGTTCGTCGAGGTCGACGGCTGCAAGACGCATCTGCGCCGCGCCGGCAAAGGCGAGCCGCTGCTCTTCCTGCACGGCGCGAGCGGCGCGCCGGCGATCATGCCGTTCATGGAGACGCTCGCGCAGCGCTTCGACGTGCTGGTGCCCGAGCATCCGGGATGGGGGAAGTCCGACGAGCCGGAGTGGCTCGAGAACATTCACGACGTCGCTTACTTCTATCTGGATTTTCTGAAGCAGCTCGATCTCAGGAACGTGACCGTGGTCGGCAGCTCGATGGGCGGCTGGATCGCGATGGAGATGGCGGTGCGCGACACTGCGCGCATGAAGTCGCTGGTGCTGGTGAGTCCGGCCGGTATCGCCGCGCCCGGCGTGCTGCCGGCCGATATTTTCCTGATGCCGCCGGAAGACCTGATCAAGAACCTGTTTGTCGATGAAAAGCTGGTGCAGGCACGCTTGTCCGCGCCGGTGGATGTCGACGAAGCGCTCAAGAACCGCCACACCACCGCGCGCCTCGCCTGGGAGCCGCGCCTGCACGATCCCTTCCTGCCGAAGTGGCTGCATCGGATCGACGTGCCGGTGAAGCTGATCTGGGGTCGCGAGGACCGAATTCTCCCAGTGGGCTTTGTCGAGGAATACCGTCGATTGCTTCCACGGGCGCAAATCAAGATCGTTGAGAACTGCGGCCACCTGCCGCACGCCGAGAAGGTCGACGAGTTCGTCGACTTCGTATGTCGATAGCAAAATGAATATCGTGCTGTTTCATTTGATGCCGTACGCCGACCTCGACCTCGAGGCCGGGCGCAGGAACGGCACGGTGTGGGTGAAGCTGCCGAACAAGCACTTCGACCCGGAGAAGGGCCACAAGCTCTACAACCGCTATCTCGACGAGCTCGAGTACGGCGAGCAGCTCGGCTTCGATGCGGTGTCGGTGAACGAGCATCACCAGACGGCGTACGGGTTGATGCCTTCGCCGATCGTGACTGCCTCTGCTTTGGCCAGAAGAACGAAGAGGGTAAAAATCGCGATCCTCGGCAGCGCGTTGCCCCTCCGGTCCCACCCCCTCACCGTGGCGGAAGAGCACGCGATGATCGACGTGATCAGCGGCGGGCGCCTGATCAGCGGCTTCGTGCGCGGCATCGGCGCCGAGTACCACACCTTCGGCGTCAACCCGACTTTCTCGCACGACCGCTTCCACGAGGCGCACGACCTGATCGTGCGCGCGTGGACCGAGCCCGGGCCGTTCGCGTTCCAGGGCCGGCACTACAACGTGCAGTACGTGAACCTGTGGCCGCGCCCCTACCAGAAGCCGCACCCGCCGATCTGGATCCCCTCGCAGGGCAGCAAGGAGACCATCGACTGGGCCGCGCATCCCGACCGGCGCTATACCTATTTGCAGACCTTCAGCCCGGCGAAGGTGGTGGCGCGCTACCTGAAGATGTACCGTGATACGTGCGAGGGCTACGGCTACCAGGCCAAGGATTCGCAGCTCGGCTGGGCAGTTCCTGTTTTCGTCGGCGAGTCCGATGAAAGCGCCCGCAGGGCCGCAAAACCTCATTTCGAGGCGTTCCGCAACGTGTTCGTAAAGATGCCGCTCGAGATGCTGCTGCCGCCGGGTTATACCTCGCGCGAATCGCTGAAGAACGTGATGAAGGCCAAGGCGCAGATGTTCGGCGACGTGACGCTCGAGCAGGCGGTCGAATTGGGCTTGTTCGTTTGTGGCAGTCCGGCCACGGTAAAAGCTGCTTTTGAAAAACACTGGAGCGAAATGCGCTTCGGCAATCTGTTGGTGATGTGCCAGTTCGGCACGCTGCCCGCCGATCTGACGAAGAAGAACCTCGAGTTGTTCGCGCGCGACGTTCTTCCTGCATTGAAGAAGCTGTGAAGACCAAAGCCGCGGTCGCCTACCAGGCGGGCAAGCCGCTGGTGATCGAGACCGTAGACCTCGCCGGCCCGAAGGCCGGCGAAGTGATGGTGGAGATCAAGGCGAGCGGCGTCTGCCACACCGACGAGTTCACCCGCTCAGGCGCCGATCCCGAAGGCCTGTTCCCCGCGATCTTCGGCCACGAGGGCGCTGGCATCGTGGTGGAGGTCGGCGCGGGCGTGACGTCGCTCAAGAAAGGCGACCACGTCATTCCGCTCTACACGCCGGAATGCCGTCAGTGCAAATCGTGCCTGTCGCGGAAAACCAACCTGTGCACGGCGATCCGCGCCACGCAAGGGAAGGGGCTGATGCCGGATGGCACCAGCCGATTCTCCATCGGCGGCAAACCGATCCACCATTACATGGGCTGCTCCACCTTCTCCAACTTCACCGTGCTGCCGGAGATTGCGCTGGCCAAGATCCGCGAGGACGCGCCGTTCGACAAGGTCTGCTACATCGGCTGCGGCGTCACCACCGGCATCGGCGCGGTGATCAATACCGCGAAGGTCGAGCCGGGCGCGAACGTGGTGGTGTTCGGGCTGGGCGGCATCGGGTTGAACGTGGTGCAGGGCGCGCGCCTGGCCGGCGCCAGCATGATCGTGGGCGTCGACGTCAACCCGGCGCGCGAGGCGCTGGCGCGCAAGTTCGGCATGACGCACTTCGTCAACCCGGGAGAAATCACCGGCGACATCGCGCCCTTCCTGGTGGAGCTCACCGGCGGCGGCGCCGACTACAGCTTCGAGTGCGTCGGCAACGTGGATCTGATGCGCCAGGCGCTCGAGTGCTGCCACCGCGGCTGGGGCGTGTCGGTGATCATCGGCGTGGCCGGCGCGGGGCAGGAGATCCGCACGCGGCCGTTCCAGCTCGTCACCGGCCGCGTGTGGAAAGGCACCGCCTTCGGCGGCGCGAGGGGCCGCACCGACGTGCCGAAGATCGTGGACTGGTACATGGACGGCCGGATAAATATCGACGACCTGATCACGCACAAGCTGCCGCTTCAGGACATCAACCGCGCCTTCGACCTGATGCATGCCGGGGAGTCGATCCGCAGCGTGGTCGTTTTCTAGGGCCAGAAAAAGAATCGGCCGCAGCGCCGGTACCCGCGGCGCGCGGCCGTAATCAGAGAAGAAACTTTCTGCCCCCCGGCTTATTGATTCTGATTAGAAGGCTAGGCCGGCGGCGGCCGGACCTCAAGTCAAGCTTTGTCAGGATTCAATCCACCAAAGAGGAAGGCACATGAACGTGGGCTTTATTGGGCTTGGCCAGATGGGCAAGCCGATGGTCGAGCGTCTGAAGGGAGCGGGGCATAGCCTCAAGGTCTATAACCGCACCCGCCACGGCTCTGAAACCGCCGCCCATCCAGCTGACGTTCTCGCAAGCGATGTCGTCATCACCATGCTGGCCGACGATGCGGCGGTGCGCGCGGTGTGGCTCGACTCAGGGCTGGCGGCGCGGCTGCCGAAGGGCGCGCTGCACCTCAACATGGCGACGGTCAGCATGGCCATTGCACGCCGGCTGACCGAGGTTCATGGCCATGCCTATGTCTCGGCCCCCGTGTTCGGCCGGCCGCCGGTCGCGGCGAAGGGCGAGCTCGACATCATCGCCGCCGGGCCGAAGGCGGCGCTCGACAAGTGCGAGCCGTTGTTCAAGGTGCTGGGAAAACAGACGTTCGTCGTCGGCGAGGAGCCGGCGAAGGCAAATGCGGTGAAAATCGCGCGTAACTTTCTGCTGGCGACGGTGATCGAAAGTCTGGGAGAGGCGTTTGCGCTGGTGCGCAAGTGCGGCGTTGCGCCTGCCGATTTCCTCAACATCTTGAGCAACACTTCGCTCGGCTCTCCGGCCTACCGCAACTACGGAAAGATGATCGTCGACCAGGCCTGGACGCCGGCGCAGTTCGCGCTGCCGCTGGGGGTCAAGGACGTGGAGCTCGCGCTTTCAACCGCGCGTGACGTGGGCATGGGGCTGCCCAGCGGCGAGATGATTCGCCGGCACCTGCTCGAAGCGATCGAGGCCGGGCGCGCCGAGCAGGACTGGGCGGCGCTGGCGGGCAAGCTGGCCGCGGACGCGGGGCTGTGACCGATTGGATCGTCTTCTGGTCGGTGATCGCGATCGCGCTGGCAGTCGACTTTACGGTGTCGCGCACCACCGGCACGCGCCGCGCGGGGCTGTGGAGCGCGGTCTGGATCGGCCTCGGCCTCGCTTTCGGCGGCTGGATCGCGCTGCGCCACGGCGCCGACGCCGGCGTCACCTACGTCACCGCGTACCTGCTGGAGGAGTCGCTCTCGGTCGACAACCTGTTCGTCTTCATCCTGATCTTCTCGCTCACCGGCATTCCGCCCGACCTGCAGCCGCGCGTGCTGTTCTGGGGCATCGCCGGCGCGCTCGCGATGCGAGCGGCGATGATTGCCGCCGGCGTGCAGGTGCTCGAGCACTTCCACTGGGCGATCTATCCGCTCGCCGCGCTTCTCGCCTACGCGGCGTATCGCATGCTGCGCGGAGAAGAGCGCCAGACCCAGCTGGTCGAGAAGGGCTGCGCGCTGTGCTCGAGCTGGCTCGCGCGCGTCATGCCGATCCATCCGCAGCTCGAGGGCCGGCGCTTCCTGGTGCGGCGCGAGGGCCGCTGGATGGCGACGCCGATGCTGGTCGCGCTGGCGGTGATCGAGACCACCGACCTCCTGTTCGCGATCGACTCGATCCCGGCGGTGTTCGCGGTGACGCGCGACCCGTTCCTCGTCTACAGCTCGAACATATTCGCGCTGCTCGGCCTGCGCTCGCTCTACTTCCTGCTGGCGGGCGTGATCCGCAAGCTGCGCTTCCTGCGCTTCGGCCTTGCGGTCATGCTGCTGCTCGCCGCCGGCAAGCTGGCGCTGGGCAGCATGGTCGAGATTCCACCGCTCGCCTCGCTCGCCGCGATCGTCGTCATCTTCGGCACGGCGATCGGCGCCTCTTTGCTATTCCCGGGAAAGGAGAAGCCGGTGTCCAAACCAGCCAAAGCCTGCAGTCACCGCGACCAGATCAATGACGTGAAGCCCAGGAGCACTGGCTGCGAGGAATGCCTGAAGCAGGGCGAAAAATGGGTGCAGCTGCGCATGTGCCTCAAGTGCGGCAACGTCGGCTGCTGCGACAGCTCGAAGGGCAGGCACGCCACCGCGCATTTCGAAGCCAGCGGCCATCCGATCATGCGCACCCTCCAGCCCGGCGAAAGCTGGAAGTGGTGCTACGTCGACAAAGTGACGCTGCCCTAGTGCAGGGCGTCTCTGGTGCTGGTGACCAGCACGCAGGTGCAGCCGGTCTCGCTCCAGACGCGATGGTCGCTGGTGCCCGGTTCGGCGCGGTTGTAGTCGCCCGGGTGAAGCTTGCGCTCTCCGATCCACAACTCGCCTTCCAGCAGGTGCAGTTCTTCCACGCCGGCGTGACTGTGCGGCGGATACGTCCCGCCCGGCACCAGACGCACCAGCATGCTGACCAGGTGCTTCTCCGTGTCGGTCGCGAGCAGCTTGCAGAAGATTCCGGGCGCCACGTGCTCCCATTCCAGCGCCGACCAGCGCGACTGTGCGAGCGCCGCGTCCGCCGCCGGGGGCGCGATTCGAGCGAGGCGCTCGCGCAGTGAAGCTGCGGGGCGCAGCAGGTCCGTCGGCCACGCCACGAACGAACTGACCAGCGCGCGCAGCGAATCCCATTCCAGACTGCAGTGCTGGCAGGAGGCAACGTGAGCCGCGGTTGCGGCGATCTCGGACGCCGGCAGCGCGCCGATTGCATGGGCGCATACCAGCTCCGACTGGGCGCAGCGATTCGGTTCGAGCGGCGCCTGCCGCAGCTTATGCAAGGCCGAGCGCAGGCGCGCCTTGATCGCGCCCAGCGTTTGCTTCAGCCGCGTCGCGACTTCGACATACGTCAACTCGAAAAGGAAGGCGATTTCCAGCGCAGCCCGCTCTTCCGGGCTCAGGACGTTCAGGGCGGCGCGCAGCTGCCGGGTCTGCGTGTCGAGCTTCAGAGCCTCGCCGTTGGCGGGCGCCGGCTGCTCGAGCCGAAGCCAGTCGATCGCCCGGGACCTGGCCTGGTTCATGATCCAGCCCAGCACCGTGCCGCTCGCGTCATAGCGGGCGCTCCCTCGCCACAGGTCGTCGAACAGGTCCAGGGTCAGCTCTTCGGCGGTCTCGCGGTTGCCGGTCAGCCGCAGGATCAGCGTAAAAACCGGGCGGTGCGTGCGCTCGTAGAGCGCGTGCAGCGCGGCGCTATCGCGCTCGGCGAGCGAGCGGACGAGGCGTAACCAGTTCTTCTCCGACACCAGGGCCTGCGACGAACTGGAGTAGAGGATGTCGCCGAGAGTTATGGCGGGGCGCGTGCTTTCCATCGCGTCCCATTTTGAGGCCTGCCCGAGTACGCAGCGCCACTACAGCGAAATTTTTCTTCGTGTAGCCCTCTGCCTTACAGGGCTTCCGGCTTACAGCCAGTCGGTGAGCAGCACGCCGACGCCGATGCGGTGCATGTTGAAGTTGTAGTCGATCAGGCTCTCGCCGTAGCCGTTGTACCACTGCACCAGGCCGCGCAGGCGGCGCACGATCGGGAAGGACCACGAGAGCTCGGAGTTCAGCCGGTGCTCGCTGTCGAGCACGTTGCGCACCATGCCGCTGAAAACGTGCCCGCGCCACTGATACGACAGGCGCAGCTCGTAGCGCCCGAGGTAATTCTCGATGTCCGGATTGTTGTCCTCCTCAGGATCCTCTTTGATCCGCACCCACGGCTTGAAGCTGAGGGCGAAATCGCCGCGCAGCAGCTGGAAGTCGGCGAACACCCGGTTCCAGCTGCGCGACAGCGGCTCGGCGCGCCCATTGGATTGGTGGACGAAGCCGGCGTTGACCGTGCGCAGCTTGAAGCCGAGGAGCTCGGCGCGCGTCAGGAACGAGAGGTAGACCTCGGGCTCGTAGTTGGTCTCGCGGAACGGCGCCGAGATCGCGCCGTTGAACAGCTGCCAGAACGAGACCTGGGTGTAGCCGAACCAGAGGTCGCCGTTGCCGCCGAGTAGGTCGTCGGCCATCTTGGTCTGGAAGCTGAGCTGGAACTTGATCTCCTCGTTGTCGAGCTGGTCGGCGGAGCCCGTGAGCTCGTAGGGCGCCTGGTTCGGCGTGCGCATCGAGGTGACCAGGAAGTAATTCGGCTTGCGCGCGGTGAGCGTGAAGGTCTCGCGCCGCGCGTCGTCCTCGATGCGCTGCTCCCAGATGCTCTGGGCCTGCGCGCGTGCGACGGGGCCGGCGAGGATCAGTGCGCCGGCCAGCAGCGCCAGCCAGGCGGGCTTCACTGCGGGATCGCCGCCAGCAGCGCGTTCAGCCGCTCCGAAACAGCCTTGGCCTCGAGCACGCTCATATGCGTCTCGTTGTAGCCCTGGACCTCGACGGCGTTTTCGCGCGCGGCCGGCCGCAGCTGGCTCGAGACCGTGACCACGCCGTCGCTCGGCTCGCCGAGCGCAATGGTGCTGTCGTTGCGGAAGCTGTAGAGCAGGTGGTGCGGCACGCCGGGATCGCGGCCGTAAAGCGACTTGAGGTACTCGCTGCCGGGCGCCATGTCGGTGAACACGCGCGCCGAGCCGATCGGCGCCTTGGCGCCCCATTCGGCGCCCTTGTGGCCGTCCCACGGCGTGGAGATCGAGACGAAGAGCGGCACCGAAGCGCCGCCGCCGCCTTCGCGATAGCGCTGCAGGAAGCCGCGCGACACCAGTCCGCCCATGCTGTGCGCCACCACTACGAACGACTTGAAGCCGTACTGCACCTGCACCTTGCGCATGGTCTGCGTCAGGTGGTTGGCGATCTGCGGCAGGTGCGCGCCGGACGGGTAGTAGTACACCCAGGGCTGGAAACGCTTGCGGTCGAGGCCCTCGATCAGGGTCTTGAAATTCTGCGGCGTGCCGTTGATGCCGTGCACGAACAGCACCGGGATCTTCGTGCTGTCGTACGCCCCGAGGAAGTAGATGCCGGGGTGGCCCTTGAACAGGAAATCGAACGGGCGCCACAGCCCGTCTTCGGCGACGCTTTCGTCGAAGCGCGGGTCGGAGAGGTTGGAGATCTCGCCGATCGCGGTAACCTGGGCGAGCGAGATCTCCATCTGCTCGCTGAAGGTGCGCGCCTGCAGCGCCGCCACGTCGAGCGTCTCGTTGGTGCGCGAGCGCCCGTCGGCGGGAATGCGCAGCGCCAGGTCGGAACGGCGCTCGCCCGGCTTGCAGGTGACGGTGCGCTCCGGGTCGAGCCGCAGGAAGGGCTCGTCGGGCTGCAGCTTGAGGTCGCGGTTCAGGTCCTGGAACGCGACCACGCCGTAGGTGCCGGCGCTCGCCGCGAAGCCGAACAGGCCCGCCCGCTCGAGCACGAAATGATCGGCCACCTGCCAGGTCGCGCCGTGCTGGCGCGCGAGCACCACGATGAGCGGCGCGGCGTCGACGCGCTCGGCGTCCACGCGCCCGACGATGCGGCAGGTGGCATCGAGCTTTGCCTGTTGCGGCTTCACGTCGAGCATCGCGCAGGCGGCCAAGGAGGCGAACGCGAGGAGGCAGGTCAGGGTGCGCATGTCAGAAAAGGACCTTGAAGGCATAGCCCGCGAGCTCCTCCACGTTGAACACCGTCAGCGTCAGAGGCAGGAGCGGCACGGCGGCGACGATGGCGAGCCGCGTCACATCCTTCAGGTCGAACGGCACGAAGCGCATTTCCCGGACGTGGCTGTAGCTGTTGCCGAGATCGGCCAGCGACTGGAGGTCGGCGCTGCCCAGAAGCGCTTCCTGCGGAGCGCCCCGAACCCATTTCTGCTCGAACTCCTGGGCGTAGCGGGTGGCCAGGCTGCCGAACTCGGCCATGCCGCGCCGTTTCGCGCGCACCAGGTGCGGGATGAACACGGTCAGCGGGATGAAGACCGCGACGACAAAGATGGCGAGGAAACCGATGATCTGCGCCTTGAAGTCCGTCAGGCTCTGTCCAGCATAGGCGATCTGGCTGGCGAGCAGCCCGGCCAGCACGGCGCCCTGGGCGAAGAGGATCGGCGCGAACGCGTTGGCGCTCCGGCCGAGAAAGCTCAGCCCGGCGGTCCGGTCCGGGTGGGTGGGAATCAGGCGCAGATCGAGCCGCGAGACGCGCCAGAGCAGCCAGAACCACAGGAAAAACCGCAGGTACCAGCGCAGCAGGATGAACTGGAAGATCGGCAGGCTGACGAAGAAGTACCAGTACCCGGCCGGCGTCGGATGGATCCGCGCGCCATCGGGGGTCGCGTACCAGCTCGCGGTCTCGAGCGCGATCTGGTAGCTCCAGATCCAGACCCCGACCGTGTAGACCAGCACCACCAGCGCCAGCTCCGCAACCACCGAGTTGCGCAGGCGCAGGGTGGAGTCGATGGCCTGCTGGAATTTCGGCAGATCTTCCGGCGCGACCAGGCGGCGCTCGACGAACTGCCGCACGACCGGGCGGATGCGATCATGCACCACCAGCTCGGCCGCGATCAGCACCGGCAGCGCGAACAGGAAACGGACGTGCGCCTCGATGTCGTGGAGAAACGGCACCCCTGCTGCCGTGTCGTGGGTACTGCCCGCGAACGCGGACAGCAGCAGCAACGGCAGCCACGCGACGCCCGCGATCACCAGCACCCGCCGGCGCAGCATCTGCAGACCATCGCCGGACAGGTGCGCCTGCCGGAAGAGCTGGAACAGCGGCCCGCCCAGCACCAGCGAGAAGTCTTGCTGCTTCGCCTCGATCACTGGCGCCACACCCGGGTCAGCACGCCGGGACCGGCGAGCTCGAACGGCACGTGGCGCTCCCCGCCGCCGCTCGCGGCCGGGAGAATCGCCTTGTAAGTGCCGGGGATATCGGGGGTGGCGCAGGCCGCCGCGAGGGCGGTTGCCGCGACCGCGGCCAGCCTGCTCATGGCACGACAATAACAAAGATCGCGCCCGGCGCTATTGGACCTTGGTCCCACTGCGCCATTGGAGCGAAACGCGTACTTTTGTATTGTGTTGTCCGGTACCGCTCATGCCGATTCCTCCTCTCCTCAAATGGCTTCCATGAAAACCAAATCCCGCACCGCGCTCGCCACCATTGCCTTCGCCGCCGCGGGCATCGCGCCGGCCGCCGCCCAGGTTCCCCTCCATCCCGCACTGCAGGATCGCTGGACCTTTGGCGCGGGCGTGTTCTTTCCCCAGACCGCCACGCAGGCGCAGCTCACCTCGAACCGCACCGGCGTCGGCACCAGCATCGACTTCGAGGAGGCGCTCGACATGGAGCGCTCGAAGACGGTGCCGACCCTCTACGGCCGCTGGCGGATCAATCAGCGCTGGCGCATCGACGCCGAATACTTCCGGCTCAACCGCAGCAGCGAGCGCGTGATCGACCGCGACATCCAGTGGGGCGACCAGACCTTTGCGGCCAACACCACGGTTTCGGCCAAGTTCAACTTCTCCGACCTGCGCCTCTCCGGGGGCTACTCGTTCTACCGCACCCCCGACAAGGAGCTCGGCGCCGCGTTCGGGCTGCACATGGCCTGGTACGACGTCAACCTGAACAGCTCCAGCAGCGGCAACGATGGCCAGGACGTGCTCGCGCCGTTGCCGGTGCTGAGCCTCTACGGCAACTTCGCCCTCACCGACACCTGGGCGGTGGGCGCCCGCCTGGACCGGTTCTCGCTCAGCTACGACAAGTTCAGCGGCGGCCTGACCAGCCTCGCGCTCGATATCCAGTACCAGCCGTTCCGTCACGTCGGCTTCGGCGCCGGCTATCGCGGCCTGTTCATCAACGCGGAGGTGGAAGGCGACCGCGTGACCGGAAAATTCCGGCAGAGCTTCCAGGGCCCGATGATCTCCATGAATGTGAGCTGGTAGCCGCCTCGTTTACGAAGCATCTGCAGCCATGAGGTGGACCGCTGCCGTGCTGCTGGCGGCCGCCCTGTGCGGCTGCTCCATCTCGCCGCAGCGGGAGGCACGCAAGCAGGAGGACCTCTATGCCGAGCGGCGAGCGCAGGATGCCGCGCGCGGCGAGGACGCGAAGCGCCTGGTCGCGCAGATGCTGGCACGCGTGGAGGCGAAAGCGCGCACCCCGCGCGCGACCATCGACCTGCTGATCATCTCCGGCGGCGGCGACTGGGGTGCGTTCGGCGCCGGCGTGCTCAAGGGCTGGGGCCGCGTCGCGGGCGAGATGGCGCGGCCGGAGTTCGACGCGGTCACCGGCGTCAGCACCGGCGCGCTGATCGCGCCGTTCGCCTTCCTCGGCGACGAAGCGTCGATCGAACGCATCGTGCAGCTGTACCGCAACCCGGCGAGCGACATCGCGATCTCGCGCAGGCTGCTGTTCTTCCTGCCGAACAACCCATCGTTCTATCTCCTCCCCGGCCTCGAGCGCGAGCTGCGCACCGCCCTCGACCGCGGCATGCTCGAGCGCATCGCCGCGCAGGAGGCGAGCGGACGCCTGCTGCTGGTCAACACCACCAACATCGACCTCGGCGACCTGCATCCCTGGGACCTGGTCGCGGAAGCGAAGGCGTCGCTCGCCGCCGGCGATCCGGAGCGCGTGAACCGGATCCTGCTGGCGAGCGCCGGCATCCCGGCGATCTTCCCCGCCCAGCAGATCGGCCAGCACCTGTATGTCGACGGCGCCATCACCGGCAACATCCTGTACGGCGCGCGCATCGACCAGGAGCAAGGCGTCGCCGCGCAGTGGCGCGCGAAGCACGGCCGCGCGCCGGCGCCGCGCGTGCGCTACTGGGTGATCTTCAACAACCAGTTCCGCTTCCCGCCGCAGGTGACGAAGGTGCGCTGGCCCGACATCATGTCGCGCGCCACCATCATGGCGACGCAGAGCGCGACGGTGAGCGCCATGCGCCACCTCGAGGCGAATGCCGAGCTGACGCGCCTCAAGTACGGCATCGACGTGGAGGTGCGCATGATCGCGGTGCCCGACAGCTGGATGCCGCCGGTCGAGGGCACGTTCAAGAAGGAAGTGATGAACGCGCTCGCCGACCTCGGCGAGAAGATGGGCGCGGACCCGGCGAGCTGGAGCAACGGGGTGCCGGACTAACGTAACGTAAAGGAGCCTCCCATGAAAACTGCCTGGCCTGTGTTCGCTTTTCTGCTTCCAGTGAGCGCGCTTGCCCAGCCGAGCGTCGCGGTCATCACCGAGCCGGTCCAAGCCGTGGTAACGGTGACCAAAGTCGACGCCAAGGCGCGTACCGTCACCATCCGCGGACCGGCCGGAAACCTGCACGTCCTCGCGGTGCCCGAGGAGGCGCAGAACCTCGACCAGGTCAAGCCGGGCGACCGGTTTCGCATGGCCTACGCGGAGGCGATGGCGGTGTCGGTGAAGAAGGGCCCCGGCAAGCCCGAGGGCGCGATCGCCGAAACGGTGAACGTCGCGCCGAAGGGCGCGAAGCCCGGTGGCTACAAGGTGCGCACCTATCACGTCACCGGCGTGGTCGAGGCGATCGACTACAAGACGCGCCACGTGGCGCTGCGCGGCCCGAAGGGCTCGGCGGCGTTTCCGGTCTCGCCGGAGGTGAAGGACCTCGAGAGCGTGCAGGTCGGCGACCGTGTGTCGATCGTTTACTCGCAGGCGCTCGCGCTGCAGATGGAGCCGCAGCCCGCTGCGCAGAAGCCGGCGGCGAAGAAGAAGTCGTAGCTACTTCGCCGCGGGCGGCTTGGGCCGGCGCGCCAGCCCGTCGCGGAAGCCTTGCTGATATTGCGCGCGGTCGAAAGCCGCGCCGCAGCTCGTCTGATAGCGCGCGGCTTCCTCCTGCGCGTCCTGCATGCCGTCGTTCAGGCCGAGGCGGTACCACTGGGTGCCGTGGCATTCGGCGCCGGGAGCGCCGGCGCAACCGAAAAGCAGGGCGGCGCAGAGCGCGAAGGCGATTCGAGCGGGCATGGCGCGCGCGCCTACGGAGCCGCGGCGGTGAAGCTGCCGCCGAGCGCGAGGTGCAGATTGACGCGCTGCACGAGCCGCTCGGCCTGCACGCGCAGCAGCGCGGTGCGCGCGGCGTGCAGCGCCAGGCTCTGCTGCGCCACCGCGCGCAGGTCGCCCGAGCCGACGCGGAAGCGCACGTTCGCGAGCTCGAGCGCGCGCCCGTTGTCGACCACCGATTCGCGCAGGATGGCTTCGCGCGCGTCGAGCGTGAAAGCGCTCGACAGCGCGTTCTCCACTTCGCCGAAAGCGCGAGAGCCGACGCGCGCGTACTCGGCGAGCGCCTGCTTCTGCTCGGCGGTGCGGATCTCGACCTGTGCCTGCAGCTGGCCGCCAAGGAAGAGCGGGGCGGTGATCGAGGCCCCGACGCTCCAAACCGGGTTGTCGCGATCCTTCAGCACGAACAGCTCGCTCGAGATGCTGGTCACCGCCGCGGTGAGCGAAATGCGCGGCAGGCGCGCGGCCTTCGCTTCCTCCACGCGGTAGAACGCGTTGGCGATGCGGCGCTCGGCCGCAATCACGTCGGGTCGGCGCTCGAGCAGCTCCGAGGGCATGCCGACCGGCACCGGCCCCGGGAGCACGGCGAGCTGCGCGGGCACGCTCAGCGCAGCGGCCGGATAGCGGCCGGCGAGCGCTTCCAGCGCGCGCAGCGACTGCCGGTAGGCGAGGTCGAGGCTCTGCACGCTGTCGCGGAAGGTGGCGAGGTTGGCGCGCGCCAGCGCGACGTCGTACTGGTCGCCGCGGCCGACCCGCAACCGGTCGTTGGCCAGGCCGAGCTGGCGCTCCGACGCGGCCGCCATCTCCTCTGCGTTGGCTTTCTGCAGGCGCGCCTCGGTGGCGAGGAACCAGCTCTTCGCGACCAGCGCGGCGAGCGACTGGCGCGCGTACTCGGCATCGAGCGAGGTCGAGTCGTACTGGCCGCGCGCCGAAGCGCGCCCGGCGCGCACGCGGCCCCACAGGTCGAGCTCCCAGTTGGCGAAGATGCCGGCGCCTTCCAGGCCGCTGGAATCGCCGCTCAGCGCGCCGCCGCCGCGCGCCAGCGCATTCACCTGCGGATAGAGCGTGGCGCCGGCGACTTTCACGAACCCCGCGGCCTGCTCGACGCGGGAGGCGGCGACCTGCAGGTCCGGGTTGTTGGCGAGCGCCTCGCGCACCAGCGCATCGAGCTGGGCGTCGTTGAACGCCGCGAGCCAGCCGTGTTGCACGGTCCCGGCATCGCGCGCCTCGACATATTTCTCGGGAAGCTTGAGGTTCGGCAGCGCCTGCAGCACCAGCTCTTCGCGCGGCGGGGGGTCTTTCAGCGCGCAGCCGGCGAGCGCCAGGCCCACCAGCGCTAGGAGTGGTCGCCGCGCGCGCATCCGCTCAGTGCAGCTTGAGGATCAGGTAGTTCAGGTACGAGCCCACGCGCAGGATCACCTTGCGGATGATGTGCACTGCGTGCAGGTTGTCGGTGTAGATCGCGGCATCGCCCGCCGCGCCGGCGGCGAGGAACACCGCCTGGTCGCGCTCGGCGATGTCGAACTTGACAGCGAACTTGCCGGCGGGCTGGTTCTGCACCGACAGCGCCGAGGGCAGGTCGCCGGTCGGCAGGAACGTCCCCTGGCCCTGTGCCCAGACCACCGAGTCCACCTTGCCCTTGATCACGCGGCCGGGAATGGTCTTCATCGCGAGCTCGACCTCGTTGCCCGGCTCGACCTGGTGCAGCTCGTTCTGGTTGTAGAACGCGACCACCTGGCCGCCGGCCTCGATCAGCGTCATGACGTGGGAGCGGGCGACTGCGCCGACGAATCCGCCCGGGCGCAGCTGCAGGTTGACGACGAAGCAGTCGCACGGCGAGCGCGTGGTGGTCTGCTCCAGCTCCCATTTTGCGTTCTCGAGCTGGGCGCGCACCTGCGCCACCTGCGAGAACTCGCCCTTCACCGTGGCGCCGAGCTTCTGCTTGATCTGCCCCAGGCTCGCCTGCGCCTGCGCCTCGGCGTTGCGCGCGGCGTCGAGCTGCCCTTTCTGCTCCAGCGCGTCGGCCTCGGCGCGCTCCAGGTCGAAGCGGGTGCCGGCGCCGGTCTTGACCAGCTCGCGGTACTGCGCGACGCGCTTGCGGGTCAGGTCGAGCCGCGCGCTGATTTCGCGCGCGCGGCTTTGCGATTCCTCGATCTTCGCCTGCGCGCCCTTCGCCTGCTCCTCGAGCTCGCGCTGCGAGCCCTGCATGCTGACGAGCTGGGCTTCGAGCGTGTTGACGTCGAGCTGGTAAGGCGTCGGATCGATGCGGAACAGGACCTCGCCCCTCTTCACCAGGCGGTTGCCTTCCTCCACCGGTACCTCGAGCACCCGGCCGCGCACCTGCGACACGATGGGCACGCTGTATTTGACCACGCGCACGTCGGAGGACGAGGGCGCGAAGATGTTGAGCAGCAGGATCAGCGCGGCGAGGCCGACGATCGGGATGATCACCACCGTCACCTGGGTGCCGATGTTCCATGGCAGCCACTTCAGCTTGATGAAGATCAGCCAGACGAAGAACGAGTAGATGCCGAGGAGGATGACTTCCATCTACGCGGCCTTCTCCAGCTCGTCGGCGCGCAGGCGGGCGAGCTCGTCCTTCAGGCCGCGCAACCGCGGCGGCAGGGCGCCGCGCGCCTCCATTGCCTCCAGCTCCTCGCGCAGGTGGCTCGCTTCGTCGCGCAGGAGTCTGCCCTCGCGCTGCCGCTCGGCCATCTCGTCGTAATAGTCCTCGTGCTTGTCGGTGCCATAGGCCATCCGGTAGCCGACCGGCTTGGTGAAGGCCCAGATCCACGCCAGCGGCCAGAGCAGGCCGCCGAACACCAGCGACAGCAGGCACAGGGTGGTGATCGCTTCGCGCTGCGGGTGATGGCGCTTGTGCGCGATTTTTTCGGGCAGGACGTGCACGATCCAGAACAGGACGATGACGACCGCCGGCACGAGGAACAGCACCACCAGCGCGAGCACGTCCGCCATGGTGTCGAGCGCCTCACCGGATAGGAACGAGGCCCGCGCCGGGACGGCGGCGAGCGCGAGGATCCAGCAAGCCAGCAGCCGTTGCACGATCATTGCCTCCGCGGCGCTAGTTTGCTGAAGGCGTGCCGCCGCCGGTATTGGACTTTGGTCCCATTTCCTCAGTGTATAGCCATGCGCTGAGCAGGGTATGGGTCACCGCCAGCACCAGCGGCCCGATGAAGATGCCGATCAGCCCGAACGAGATCAGGCCGCCGATCACCCCGATGAAGATCAGCAGCAGCGGCAGGTCGGCCGCGCCCTGCTTGATGAGCAGCGGTCGCAGGAAGTTGTCGAGCACGCCGGCGATCACGGTGACGACCACCAGGAATACGCCCCAGCCTGTAGCGCCACTCCAGAAGAGCCAGACGCACGCCAGGGCCAGGATCGGCACCGCGCCGATCTGCGCGATCGCGAGAAGGAACATGACCGCGGTGAGCAGCGTGGCGAAGGGCACGCCGGCGATCCCCAGGCCGATGCCGCCGATCAGCGCCTGCACGAACGCGGTGACGACCACGCCGCGCGCCACGCCGCGGATCGCCTGGCCCGACAGGCGCACCGCGTTCTCGCCGCGCTCGCCGCCGAGCCGCGCTCCGAATCGCAGCGCCGAGTCTGCGGCGTCTTCCCCGTATACGTACAGCACCGCGGCGGCGACCACCGTGAGCAGGAATTGAATGAACAGCGCGCCGAAGCTGCCTACCTGGGAGACGAACCATGCCGTCAGGCCGCCCGCATAGGGAGTGATCTTCGCCACCACGACCTGGACGCCCTCGGCCCCCACTTCCTGCCAGAGGCTGGCCGCGCGCGGGCCGACGAGCGGCAGGCCCGGCAGCCACGACGGCGGCGGCGGCAGCTTGAAATCGCGCATGTTCTTCGCCCAGCTGACGATGTCGTCGACGTGCGAGACGATGGTGCCGATCGCGGCCGAGAGCGGCACCACCAGCACCAGCAGCAGGACGACCGACATCACCGTCACCGCGAGCCAGCGCCGGCCGCCCGCCCGGCGCTGCACCATGAGCATGAGCGGCCAGGTCGCGACCACGATCATGATCGCCCAGATGATCGCGCCGAGGAACGGCCGCAGGATCCAGAGCGAAGTCGCGATCAGCCCGCCGATCACCAGCACGGTGAGCAGGATGCGCGTGAGTTCGCGCCCTTGAAGCTCAGCCACGGGTGGAGTCTATCGCCATGCGCTGCCGGCCTGGATGTAAATCGCCGTCTCCTCCGGCCCGCGCGCGATGTCCAGACCCATGTAGATGCCGAGGCGCCGCGCCATCAGGCGGCGAAAGCCGACGCCCCAGGCGCTGACCGACTCGCCCGCCTTGCCGAGGCCGGCGAAGGCGACCAGTGCCCAGCGCGCCGTGACGTTCCAACGCAACTCGGCTTCGGCCAGCGCGACGTTTTCGTCCTGGTAGCGGAAGAACGGAATGCCGCGCATCTCGATGTACGGCAGCTGGTAGAAGGGCACGTCGCCGCGCGCCGCGCGCGCATCGACGCGGCCGCCCAGGATCAATTCCCTGCCGAGCGGAAAGTACGCCAGCAGCTGCGCCCGGTGCGTCTGGTATTCCTCGTCGCCGCCCAAATCCGGCGAATAGAACACCGACTCGACGAACAGCTTCCAGCCGCGCGAGGCGGTGAAGAAGTTGTCGCGCGAGTCGTGCTCGAAGAACACCCCGACGCCTGAGCTGCGGATGGTGCGGCCGGCTCCCAGGACCAGCGGCTGCTCGCGCGCAGGGTCGAAGGTCGCGTCGAAGTCGATGTAGTTCAGGCGCGCGCCGACGAAGTTCTCGCTCTCGCCGAGGCGGCGCTGAAGCATCTGGGTCGTCGCCCAGCCCTCAAGGTTGTAGCCGATTTTGGTGTCTTCTCCGTAAAAATCCAGGTTCACATCTGGCCGGCCGATGAATCCGCGCCAGCGCCAGTATTCCTGCGCGAACGTCACCATGCCGAAGGCGCCGGCGAGCGTGGTGCCGTTCTCGGTGGCGGCGAGCACGCCGCCGAAGATGTCCGGCGCGGTCAGGCGGCCCTGCGCGCGCCGCTCGCCGAGCGACTCGCGGAACCAGAGCAGCGCCGCGCCGGCGCCGTAACCGACCGCGGGCTCGGTGACGATGATCGGCACCGGCAGGAAGCCCTTCTTGTCGAGCAGCCACTCCGAGGCGTCGAACGCGCCGTCTTCGGGATCGGTGAACACGCTCCGCTCCTCGGCCAGCGCCTCGGCACAGAACACCATCCCCAACGCCAGGAGCAGCCTAGCGGCGTCCGCCACCACCGCGTCCGCCGCCCCCGCCGCGCGCCCCGCCGCCGCCCTGGAAGCCGCCGCCTCCGCCGCTGCTGCGGAACTGCTGTGCGCGCTGCGTGCCGACATCGCGCGACTGCGCCTGACGGTCGAGCGATTGCACGCTCTCGCGCGAGGCGCTCTGGTCGCGCGTCGAGACCTGATCGCGCGTGGAAGCCTGGTCGCGTGTTGCAGGCCGCTCGCCCGCCGGCTGTTGCCCCGCGGACGGCCTCTGCTCGGCATTGGGCACGTCCTGCCAGCCTTGGCCCTTCTGGTGCTGCTGCCAGTTGCCGCTCTCGTCGCGCTTGTACACGTTGCCGTCGCGGCCGGCGTAAACGTTGTTGCTGCCCGCGCCCTTGGCGAGCGTCGTGTTCCCGACCTGCGTGGTCTTCACGTTGCGCCCGCCCGGACCGGTGATGCTGCTGCTGCTGCCGCCCCAGCGGTTGTAGCTGTTGTTGATGCTGATGTTGTTGTGGTGGCTGACGTACACGCCGCCGCCGCCATAGCAACAGGGTCCGTGCCAGCCGCCACCCATGGCGAAGCCGAAGAAGAAGCCGACGGTGAAGCCGGCGCCGTAGCCGTAGGTGTAATACGGCGGCGGGTAGTACACCGCGCCGACATAGGGTGGGTAGTAGTAGCCCGTGCCGTACACGACCACGCCGTCGGTAGTGAGCACCGTGCCGTAATAACCCGGCGTATAGCCGACGAACACCGTGGTCGGTGTGCTGCTGTAGACCCGCACGTAAGTCACATAGTGCAGCTGAGAGCTCGGCGGAATGGTGTAGATCACCGAAGGCACCGTCGCCGCGACTGCCCACGGGCCGGCCGGTGCAGTGGCGACGAACCAGACACCGTTCTGCGCCATGTAGTAGGTCTTCGGATCGATCTGGATCACCGGCACGCCGGTGTTGTAGGCGTAATGCAGCGGCGTGCCGTCGACCGGCTTCCATTGCGGCGCACCGCCGTCGTAGACCACCGGCGTGGGCTGCACGTTGCGCTGCACGGTCGCGGTCTGCGGGATCTGGTTGGCGATGGCCGCCTCGGCCGCCTGCGGCGTGTTCGACACCGAGGCAAGCACGTCGCCAATCTGGTGCTCGGGGGGAATCTTCGCGAAGTCCGCCGGCAGCGACTTGCCGGCGACGAAGGCCCACGGTCCGGTGAGCGCCTTGGCGCTGAACCAGCGGCCCGAGATCAGCACGTAGTAGGTCTGCGTGCCGAGATCCATGAAGATGTCGTTGGACGAATTCGCCATGAACAGCAGCTGCGTGTTGGGGATCGGCGAGAACTTCGGTTCGCCCTTGCTCTGCAGCAGCTCGGTCGGCTTGGTCGCCACCAGGATCTGGGGAACCACGCCGGCCTCGAACACCGGCTTGCCGTCGGCGTCCTTGCCTTCCAGCGGATCGAACTCCTTGGCGAGCGCGGCGCGCGCCTGCTCGAGCGCCGCGGGCGGCGTAACCGACACCAGCCAGCCGCTGTCGAGCGCTTTCGACTCCCACCAGCGGCCGAGCGCCCAGAGATAGAAGGTCTTGGTGGACCCGTCCTGCAGCAGAAGGCCGCTGGTGTTGATCACGCGCGACAGCGAGGCCGCGCCCTTCGCCGGGCGCAGGGCCGGCTCGCCGTCGACCAGCACCAGCATCGAAGGCGCGGTGCGGAACAGGATCTGCGGCGGGTCGTTCTTGACCGGCAGGGTCTTCTGCTTCGAGCGCGCCTGCACCACGGCGAGGTTGGCCTGCAGCGCCTGCGCCGAAAGCGGCCAGCGGTCTTTCTTCAGCGAGGCGCGCAGCGCGCCGAGGTACTTCATGACGTCCTGCTCGCTCGCGCCCGGGAAGCTGCTCTTGGTGATGCGCAGCGCACTCAACGTCACCAGGTCGCTCGACTTGTCGATCTCGGTGCGCGCGGCGAGCTCGATCACGCCGTAGCTCGGCTCCTTCGCGCCGGGCGGCAGCACCGACACGGCGGCGCGCCCGGACAGGTTGTTGTCCGCCCAGCGCTCGACCTGCGGCTGATACACGGTGATCGACGTGCCGTCGGGCGCCTTCACCTCGCGCGGCCAGGCCACCTCGGCCGCCGGCGGCTGCGCAGGCGCTTGCGCCGAGGCGCCACCGACGAACAAGACCAGGGTGAAAAGAAAAAATCTCATTGGCGATAGCGGATGGCAACCGCAATCAGCTTGCGCCCCACGTTTGGATTCACCATGTCCCGCACCACGAACACTGCATTACCCCCCATCTTTGCCGTCTCCTCGCGCAGGCGCTGCTCGATGTCCGCGATTGCCGCCGGCGGGTCGACCGAGATGTCGAGCAGGATCTCACCCAGCCGGTCGTGCGTGCGCATCGGCTCGCTCGACAGAACTTCCACCTTGGCCGGGTCGCCGGCCGGAAAGCGCGGCACGCCGACGTACTGCGTCGTCGTCGCATCGACAAAGGCGCAGGCCGTGAGCGCGCAGGCGAACGCAACGGCCCATGGACGGGGGGACATGCGGCGACGATAGTCGAGCGCCGGAGTGCCCGATATTGGACGTTGGTCCTACGCCCATCGCCCCGTGGACGTGGCAAGCTAACGTCATGCACGCCTGGATAGCGATCCTGTTGGTGACATTGACGACGCCGGCCATGGCAGCCGGCACGCTGGAGCGGATCACGGCCAACGGCCGCATCACGCTCGGCTACGGCGCCGAAGCGCGCCCGTTCTCGTTCCAGGATTCCGGGGGTAAGCCCATCGGCTACGGCGTCGAGCTCTGCGCCAGGCTGGCCGGCGCCTTGAAGGCCGAGCCGCGCTTCCTGCAGGTGAAGCGGGAGGAGGCGCTGCGCGCGGTCGCGGAGGGCAGGATCGACCTGCTGTGCGACGCTTTCATCCCCACGCCGGCGTCGCGCAAGGAGGTGTCGTTCTCGATCCCGGTGTTCGCCACCGGCATCGGCGCCGTGGTGCGCAACGATCGCTTCGAGCGCCTCACCGACCTCGTGTCGGGACGCGCTTCGCGCACCAGCCAGCCGTACACCTTCGCGCTGATCGCCGGTTCGCGCGCCGAGCCGCTCGCAATCGAGCGCCTGCGCGCCTTGAAGATCGACGTCAAGACGCTCGCGGTGAAGGACTTCAACGCCGGCATCGATGCCGTCACGGTACAGCGCGCCGACGCGTTCTTCGCCGACCGCGCGGTGCTGCTCGACACGGTGCGGCGCGGACCGCGCGCGAAGGAGCTGCGTATCCTCGAGCGCTATTTCACGCACGATGCGCTCGCCTTCGCGCTTGCGCGCGGCGACGAGGATTTCCGGCTGGCGGTGGATGATGCACTGAGCCGCGTGTTGCGTTCCGACGATATCCGCGGGCTGTACACGAAGTGGTTCGGCGAGCCGAGCGAGGAGACCCTGTCGCTGTTCCGCCTCGGCGCGCTGCGCGAGTGAGCTGCTGCTCGCCGTCGCCTACTTCGCCTTCTTGAGCTGCGAGGCGCTCACCAGGCGCCACTTGCCGTCCACCTGGCACAGGTTGAAGTTGTTGCTCTCCTTGCGGCCCTGGGCCTGGTTCAGCACCTTCACCTCCTTGCAGCGCCCGCCCATCGCTTCGAAGCTGCGCAGCACGGTGACCTCGCCGCGGTGCCGCGTCTTGGGGTTCTCCCAGCTCGTGGTCTGATTGTCGGGCGTTTCGTTGAGCGCCTTGCGTGCGTTGTCGAGAAACATGCGCAGGTCCTCGTCGTCGAAGCGCTGTGCGGCCGAGTCGCGCAGCAGGCTGGCGTACTGCGCCATCGCCGGTGCGCTGGCCAGCGCGAGCATCATCGCCAAAAGCAGTTTCATAACACCTCCCAATGCGATTCTTTCACGTAAACGCAGACGCCACTCAGATCACGCCGATCAGGAGGTAGAGCGTCCTGTTTCCGCCGGAGCCGAAGCCGACGCCGAGCCAGGCTGGCCCGACCAGGCTCTGCGCGCCGATGAATGCGGACGCAGACCAGAGGTTGCCGGTGCTCGCGCGCCCGTCGTAGAGCTGGTTGACGCGCCCGCCTTCGAGCGAGACCCCGGCGTACGCGCCATAGTCGATGATGCGCGCGATCTGCTGGAGGTAGCGCAGGGAAGCGAAGGCGGCCTCCTGCCCGGAGAACTGGTTGATGGCATAGCCGGAGAGCCGGAACGGGCCTCCCAGCAGGAAGGAGTCGTAGGCGGGCAGGCTGGTGCCGAAGTCGGTGCCGCCGTAGACGCTCGCCTGGAAAATGTGCTTGCCGAAACTTTCGGCGTGCATGAAGGACAGCTCGCCGCGCGAATATTGCTGGTCCGCGCCCATGGTCGAGGAGGACCGGAAGCCGCTCAGGACGAGCCGCTCGCCGTGGCGCGCGAACCACGGCTGGTCGAGCCGGTCGCCGAACAGGTGGAACCGCAGGCCGCTCGCGTTGGTGTCGACCTCGGGCAGGGCGGCGGAACCGGTCTGGACGTTTGCCTTGACGTGGCGCCAGGCAGGGCCCACGCGCAATTCGCCCCACTGGCCGAAATTGGTGCCCACATCCAGGCCGCTTCTCGCCTCCCGCACCCAGTACTCGGCAATGCGGTCGTCGCCGGAAAACACGCCGCGGTAGCTCTGGCCATCGAAGAAATAGGGCGCGACGAAGAAGTACCCATAGCGCGTGAGGGGCTGATAGAGCTCGGTGAAGACATACGAGCTCTGGCCGAACTGCGTCTCGAGCTTCCATTCCGTGCCGTATTGCGTCAGCCAGGTCGCGCGGTAGCTCGCCAGCACGTTGAAGTAGCTGTCGCCCTTCTGCTCGGTGGCGAGCGACATGCCGAAGCGCAGGTAGTTCGGCCCGGTTTCCTTCTCCTCCACCAGGATGACGAGCGCGCGCCCGGCCGGCCCCTGCTCGATGCGATAGTCCACCGACTCGAAATCGCCGCGGCCGTAGATGCGCCGCAGGTCCTGGGCGAGCGATTCCTCCGTGACCTCGTCGCCCGGCTGCGTCTCGATCACGCGGGCGAGCACCGCGGCATTGGTACGCGCGAGTCCCTCGAAGCGGATCTGGTCGATGCGGCCGAGCGAATTGTTGCGTGCGCGCACCTGCTGCTCGCGCAGCGCCGCGTACTGCGGTTCCGGCAGGCTGTAGCGGCGCAGCACGTCGGCCTGGCTGCGTGCCGCGGCCTCACCGCTCGCGATCGCCTCCTGCATGCGGTCGAAGGAGCTGACGCTCACGCCGCCGAGCTGGGGCAGGATCAGCACGTCGCGCGGGCCGAGGCTTGCGATCTGCCGGTCGATGGCCTCCTTGCCGCGGAGATTCGCCAGCTGTCCGAGGATGGCGAACCCGGAGTTGATGTCCTTGCGCTCGCGCGGCGGGGTGCCGATGTCCACGGCGATGATCACCTCGCCGCAGAGCTTGCGCACCACGTCGATCGGCAGGTTGTTCGCGCTCGCGCCGTCGACCAGCAGGCGCCCGTCGATCTCCACCGGCCGCATCGCCCCCGGTATCGCCATGCTGGCGCGTATCGCGCGTGCGAGGCTGCCGCGCTCGAGCACCACGGCCGCGCCGGTCTCGATATCGGTCGCCACGGCGCGGAACGGGACCGGCAGCTTGGAAAAATCCTCGACGCCGGCCGACTGCTGCGTCAGCCCGCGGATCGCGCTCTCGATGCTGACGCCGGAGACGAAGCCTTTGCCGGTGAGGATGGTGAGGCCGCGCACCCCGAGCTCCGGCCCGAACAGGCTCTTGTAGTCATCGTGCTTCAGGCGCGGGGCGATCTCGCCGCGCGGCGGGCGGTCGCTGAACACGGCATTCCAGTCGGTGCGCGCGATGAACTGCTCCAATTCCTTCGGTGTCGTTCCCGCTGCGAACGAGCCGCCGATCACCGAGCCCATGCTGGTGCCGGCGATGCAGTCGACCGGCACGCGCAATTCCTCCAGCACCTTGAGCACGCCCAGATGCGCGGCGCCGCGGGCGCCGCCACCGGAGAGCGCGAGGCCGATCTTCGGGCGCGCGGCCGGCGTTTGCCCGAGGACGGCGCACGAGATGAAACCCAAGACGATGAAGCCGAGAGCTTTTATCGGGGCAGCCCCTCCCGGATACGGCGCGAAAAGTCCTCGGCCTTGTCGGCCGCCATCGCGCGCGAATTGATCAGGCTGCGCCGTTGCAGCTCGGCGAACGGCAGGCTGGTATCGAGCCTTCCATGGTCGTACAGCAGCTCCGGTACGTGCCCGCTGACGAGCAGCTTCCAGGAATACGGCAGGTGCTCCGGATTGACGCGCGAATGCAGCCAGATGTTGCTCGTGCAGTTCGTGATCAGCGTGTTGTAGAACTCCGGCTGCTCCTTCAGGCGGTTGATCTCCGCGACGTAGTCGAGGAAGACTCGCCGCGCGGCTTCCGGAGCGCCGCGCAGGCGGTACAGGTAAACCTCCTCCGGTGGATCCTTCCGATAGTTCGTGCGCACGCGGATGACGTCGCGCTCATCCGCGACGATGTACTGGAGCTCGTATTGCCGGAAAAACCCTCTCACCGACGAATAGCCCTCGTCGCGCTCCTTGCGCGCCTCGATCGAGATCGCCAGGTAGTCCTTGCCGCCGAAGCCGAAGGTGAGGAACACATGTGCGATCGCCGGGCCCATCCAGTAGACCGCGACCACGTCTACCGAGTCGAGGCTGGTCAGGTCGAACGTCTTGTCGTAGTACGCCGGAGTGAAATCGGTCTCGGTGCGGTATGCGAAGTTGCGGATGTTGTGCAGCGTGATGCGCTCGCCGTCGATCGTGGCGTAGGCGAGCCGCGCGCCCTCCACCTGCCAGTCGCGATCGTTGGAAGGCTCGATTGCCAGCCACCGCCAAAGGACGATTGCAAACAGCACCGCATAGACGATCAACGCGTGCCAGCGCCACTGGGTCGCCAGGACTGCGGCGAGGCAGAGGAGCGAGGCGATGCCGAAAGCCGAGGCCAGGGTCGCGCGTAGCGCGAGGCTGGCATGGTCGAAGTACCACAGGGCCGCAACGCCCCATAGGGCGGATCCGAGCAGAAGGACAGAGAGAACGACTGACCTCAGTAGGCGTATCCCATCTTCAGATACACGCCATAGTCGTCATCCTTGCCCAGGGCGTACTCCAGGTTCATGACGATCCCTTCCTTTGGCTTGAGAATGTACTGGATCCCCAAGCCCCCGGCCGGAAAGACGTTCACGCTGTCCGAGCAGTTCTGGCCGCTTCCGTACAGGCACGCCACTCCCGCGAACAGCGTCGCCGTCCATTTCTCGCCGAGGCGAAACCTTTCCTCGGCCTCGATCGAGGACATGTATTCACCGGTGAATTGTCCCACCTTGTAGCCGCGAAGCTGAACCGGCGCGCGCGCCGCCGCCACGGCGTCATTGGTCAAATGGTTCAGCTGGCGCACGGCAAGCACGTGACCTTTGCCGTGCGCCATGTAGTACCTGAACTCCAACCGGTAGACGTCGTAGTCGAAGTCGCCGCCCAGGGACTCGCGAAAGGCGATGTTGTTGAAGTTGAACAGCCAGCCGCGCGTCGGCATGTTCTCGCTGTCGCGCGAATCGTTCTGGACCACCAGACCGGCGCCGGCGGATTTGAACGGCTGCAGGCCCAGGACGTCGAGCACCTGATCGTCGAACGGCGACTGGCCGGAAATGGCGAAGTTCTGATAGACGCCCTGCGCACCGACAAACCAGTTCCCCTGGACGCGATAGGTGTAGCGGGCGATGAACTGCTTCAGCTCGGCGTTGTTTTTCAGCGGGACGCCGGTTCCGAGGTAATCGTCGTAGTCATTCTTGATGTTCCCGTACACGAGGCCGGCGATCACCCGGTGGTGGTCCTCACCGGAGGAAGTCTTGGCGAAGGCTCCCGCCACGATCGAGTCGGTGCTCGTGTACTGCCCCATGAGGGCGAATATGGAGGGGCGCGACTTCTCATCGAAGTAATGCAGATAACCCGCCAGCGCCCCGATCGAAGTGCCGAGCTTGGGATTGGACTGGAACACCGGCGCGAGCAGCCACGGGGATTTCTCGAACTTGGTGATGGCGTCGTCCTCTTTCGGCGCCGCCTGCGGGCCCGATTGAGTCTGCTGCGCGAGCGCGCCAGAGCAGCTCATCGCAAGCGCGGCACAGGATGCGGCCAACCCTTGTCGCCTCATTGCGTTGGAAAGGTGGCCGAAAAGGCCGGCACGCGCTATGGGACCTAAGTCTTACTGGCGGGAGTTGTGTGTCGCGAGGCACTGGCTCATGCTGCGCCACTATCGCCATGAAACGTCTGGCCTACGCGGCGGGTGCGCTCGCTCTGCTCGTCGTGCTCCTCGTGCTGCTTGCGCCCGCGCTGGTCGATACGCCGGCGGTGCGCGCCGAGATCCAACGCCGGCTGAACGAGGCGTTGCACGGGCAGGTGACATGGGATGCGCTCGAGGTCGCCCTGTTCCCGCCACGCGGCGAGTTGCGCAAGGTGCGCATCGAGATTCCCGGCAAGCTCAGCGCCGACGCCGGGCAGGCGAACGTCAACCTCAGGCTGTGGCCGCTGTTGCGCGGCCGTCCGGAAATTTCCTCGGTGAGCCTGCAGCGTCCGCACCTTCGCGTGCTAGCCGCCGGCGGCAGCAGCGATGCACCGCTCGATGCAATGGCGCTCTACCGCTCGATCGCCGGGCCCGCCGCGGACGCGTTACGGAAATTCGCACCCGACATGACGTTGAGCCTGGACCAAGCGAATGTCGAGGTCGGTGCGGGATTCGCGCTTAGCGACCTGCGCGCCCGCGCGCGCACCGACGGCAGCGGCGTCACGCTCGATCTCGCCGGCGCGAGCACCTTGTGGAAGCAGCTGTCCGCCGCGCTGCGCGTCGAGTACGCCGACCTGGCGGCGCGCGGCTCGCTGGCGCTCGACGGTCTGGCGCTCGCCGCGGACCTGCCGCCCGCGACGCTGCGCGCAAAGCTGCGCACCGACGGCCGCAGCGCGCTCGAGTGCGAGTTCGACGCCAGCCTCGGCGCTCTGGTGCCCGCGGCGAAAGGGCGCCTGCTCCTGCCCGCCGGCATGCCGCCGCAGGTCGCGGGAGAAGTCGGCGACGTCGACCTTGCCCAGGCCTTGGCGCTCGCGCGCCGCAAGGGCTTGCGGCTCGCCGCCGTCGAATCGGCAGAGGGAAGGGTTTCGGCCAAGGTGGCGGCGTCCGGTCTCAGGCCCTGGACGGTCGACCTGGAGGTGCTCAAATCCGACGCGGCAATCAAGCTGGTGCAGCTGCCGTGGAAGATCTCCGCCGATGCCGCGCAGGTCAGCGTAACGCGCGAGCAAGTCCGCGTCACCGGCATGCACGGCTTCGTCGGCAAGTCGGAGGTGTTCGACGCCGCGGCGCAGATCGAGCTGCAAGCGCCGGCGCGCCTGTCGTCGGCTTCGGGCCGCGCCACGCTGCCGCTCGAGCAGTGGGTGCCCTGGTTGCGCGGCAAAGCGCCGCTCGACGCCGTCACCGCGGTTTCGGGCAGCGCGGAGATCAAGCTGAACCGCCTCGCACTGCGCTTCGATGACCCTGCCGCCGTGCAATTCGAGGCTATCGCCACGCCGCGCAGGGTGAGAGCAGCGCTCAAGGTGCTGCCGGGCCCGATCGAAGTGAAGGGCGGCGCAATTCATGCGTCGAATGGGCGCATCCGGGTCGAGAAACTGCAGGGCTCGCTCGGCAAGTCGACCTTCAGCGAGGGCGCGGCGCTGATCGAGCTCGGCAAGACGCCGCGCGTCTCGTCGGCTTCCGCCCGGGCGAACGTCGAGCTTGGGCAATGGTTTCCGTGGCTGAAGGAGAGGCTGCCGCTGGAGGAAATTTCGTCGCTCGCCGGCAGCGCCGACGTGACGCTGAACCGGCTTGCGCTGAGATTCGACCAGCCCAAGGCGGCCGACTTCGACGTGACTGCCGTACCGCGCAAGGTGAGTGCCGTACTCCGCGTGCTCCCGGGCCCGGTCAGCGTGGACGGCGGCGAGATCTCCGCCGGGGTCAAGGCGCTCCGGCTGAACGACGTGGCGGCGGCGATGCTCGATGCACGCGCGCGGGTGTCCGGAACGGTCGGCTTCGACTCGACGATCGAGCTCGCGCTGGCGCAGGGCCTGGCGGGAGAAAAGGTAGTGCGCTGGGCGATGGAGCGCGGCAAAGTACCGCCGCACCTCGAGCCGAGGACGCCGCTGCGGTTCACGGCGCGGCGCGTGGCGTGGGCGCCGAAGGGCGCGCTCGAGGCCGATGCGAGCGTGGAGTTCGAGAAAGGGCCGGCGCTGGGCGTGCTGATGGCCTGGCGGCCCGAGCGCCTGGAATTGCGGCGGGTCACGCTGAAGGACGCGCGCAGCGACGCCGTGCTGAGCGCCACGGTGGTCGGCGACCTGGTGGAAGCGGCCTTTTCCGGCAAGCTGCAGGGCCAGAGCATCCCGGCGATGCTGCGCCAGCCGCTGCCCGCTGCATCCGGCACGGTGCAGGGCGCGATGCGCGTGACCGTCGACCGCAAGCAGCCGCAGCGCAGCGCGGCGGAGGGCGATCTGCGCATCGACGCGCTCGACCTGAGCTGGCTCGCGCGCCGCAAGGTGCTGATCGAGCGCGCGGAGCTGGTGTCCGACGAGGCCGGCCTGCGCGTTCCCGGCGCGCGCTTCAGCGTCGAGGACCAGGTGTTCGAGCTGAGCGGGCGCGGACGGCGCACGCCGCAAGGCCCGGTGATCGACGCGCGCCTCGAGTCGCCCGGCGTCGACCTCCGGCGCCTGCTGCCGCCGCCGGATCCTGCCGCGCCGTCCCTGAAGGAAGAGGAGTCGCGGCTCTGGCCGCTGCCGCTCAGCGGGCGCATCGAGGTGCATGCGGCCTTCGTCCAGTTCCCGCGCCACAAGGTCGAGCCGTTCGTCGGCGTGCTGTCGCTCGATCCTCAGCGCGCGCAGCTCGAGCTGCGCGAGGCGCGCGTGTGCGGCGTGTCGGTGCCGCTCCAGGTCGAGGCGAACCCGCGGGAGGTCTCGGTCGCGGCGCGCATCAGCATGCGCGACGAGCCGCTCGAGAAGGCGGTGCGCTGCCTCACCGGCGATGCCATCGAGATCACCGGCAATGCCGACCTGCAGGCCGATCTGCGCACCAAGGGCCACGCCTCGGAGCTGGTGCGCAACCTCACCGGCACGGCGCAGGGCGAAGTGAAGAACGGCCGGGTGATGCGCTTCGCGCTGATCGGCAACATCCTTTCGTTCCGCGAGATCGCCTCGCCCGCCGAGATGCGCAAGAACGGCTTTCCTTACCGCCGCATGACCGCGAAGGGGCGTTTCGAAAATGGCGAGTTCCTGGTCGAGGAGGCGTTCTTCGACAGCCGCGCGGCGCGCCTCGCCGCCAACGGCCGCGTCGACCTGCTCGGCGCCGGCACCCGCCTCACCGTGCTGATCGCGCCGCTCACCGTGGTGGAGCGCGTCGTCGACTGGATCCCGCTGGTCAACGACGTATTCGGCGGCACCATGGTGGCGCTGCCGGTCTCGGTGAACGGCGACATCCATGACCCGAGCGTCGTCCCGCTCGGCCCGCGCGCGGTCAGCGACCAGCTGCTCGGCATCTTCGAGCGCGCGCTCAAGCTGCCGGGCAAGCTGGTGCCCGCGCCCGCGAAGGAGGTCACGCCATAGCGACATAGCCCCTTGGTCCAATATCGCGCCGCGCCCGTCTGCACTAGGTTATGTCATCCCTCACCGCAGGAGCACGACATGGGCAAGCCAATGGAAGCCTCTGGAGTAAGAGCATTTTTCTCGGCGTCGAGCGAGCGCGAGGAGCGTTGGCGCGAGCTGCACCGCGTCGGCAAGGCCTTGGCGGCGGGCAGCGGACAGGCCGACAAGCTGCGGCAGGAAGCGCAGGCGCTCGTCGCCCAGCTGCGTCCGCTGGAAGATCTGTGCGGCTATCCCGGCGGGCGCCTGATGGCGCAGCTGAGCGAACGCCTGAAGGACGGCGACGGGGCAAGCCTCGCGCGCCTCACGCAGCGCATCAGCATGTCGCTGCTCTCGAACAGCTACCGCGACGATCCGGAGGCGTGGAAGTCCGACCAGGAAGAGGACGACCCGCATATTCCCAAAGTCCTGCCGCCGTCGATCGGCCGCGGCCAGGCGCGCAAGCCCTACTGCGAAGTGCTGATCGTTTCGCCGGGCGAGCGCTCGACCTGGGGGCCGATGTGCGACGGGATCCGCAGGCTGCGGCGCGACACCGACCAGTTCGTGGTCGAGCCGGTGGTGGTCGGCAGCTTCGAGGACGCGGTGCTCGCGGTCCTGGTCAACTACAACATCCAGGCGGTGGTGATGTTCGACGGCTTCGGCTACGAGGCGCAGACGCCGGTGGCCGACCTGCGCGAGCTGGTCTCGGCCTACATGCCGCAAGCCGCCGCGGCGCGTGACGGCGATCTCGCCATGCTGCTCTCGCGCGCGCTGCACGCGATCCGGCCCGAGCTCGACGTCTACCTCTCCACCGACCGCGACGTCGCCAAGCTGGCCGGCGCCGACGAGGCGGCGGGAATCCGGCGCGTGTTCTACGCGCTGGAGGAAATGCTCGAGCTGCACCTCGCGATCCTCGAGGGCCTGCAGGACCGCTACGAGACGCCGTACTTCGACAACCTGAAGAAGTACGCGCAGCGCCCGATCGGCACCTTCCACGCCTTGCCGGTCGCGCGCGGCAAGTCGATCTTCAAGTCGAACTGGATCCGCGACATGGGCGAGTTCTACGGCGCCAACCTGTTCCTCGCCGAGTCCTCGGCCACCACGGGCGGCCTCGACAGCCTGCTCGAGCCCACCGGCAACATCAAGGTGGCGCAGGACAAGGCGGCGCGCGCCTTCGGCGGCGACCGCTGCTTCTTCGTCACCAACGGCACCTCCACCTCCAACAAGATCATCCACATGGCGGTGTGCCGGCCGGGCGACATCGTGCTGATCGACCGCGACTGCCACAAGTCGCACCACTACGGGCTGGTGCTCGCGGGCGCGCAGCCTTATTACATCGACGCGTTCCCGCTCACGCAGTACTCGATGTACGGCAGCCTCGCGATCAAGCCGATCACCGACGCCCTCAAGCAGCTCAAGGCCGAGGGCAAGCTCGACAAGGTGCGCATGCTGGTGCTGACCAACTGCACCTTCGACGGCCACGTCGCGAATGTCGAGCGCACCATGCTCGAGTGCTTGGCGATCAAGCCCGACCTCATCTTCCTCTGGGACGAGGCGTGGTTCGGCTTCGCGCGCTTCTCGCCGTTCCTGCGCCGGCGCACCGCGATGGGCGCGGCGGCGAAGCTGCGGGCGATGTTCGCGGATCCGGGCTATCGGGAAAAATTCGCAGCTGCCAAGGGAACCTTGCCCGACCCGGACAAGGTGCGCGTACGCGTGTACGAGAGCGACTCGGTGCACAAGTCGATGTCGTCGCTGCGCCAGGGCTCGGTCGTCGTGGTCGCCGACCAGGACTTCAGCAGCGTCGAGGCCTCGTTCAAGGAAGCGTTCTTCACCCACACCTCGACCTCGCCCAACCTGCAGATCATCGCCTCGCTCGACGTCGCGCGCCGGCAGATGGAATTCGAGGGCTACGAGCTGGTGAGCCGCGCGATCCAGCTCGCGGTCGAGATGCGCCGCGAGATCAACCAGCATCCGCTGATCTCGAAGTACTTCAAGGCGGCGACGCCGGCCGAGATGATCCCGGCCGAGTACCGCAACTCCGGCTTCTCCGACTACGGCCAGCCGGGCTGGGGACTCGCCAAGCTGGTCGGCGCGCTCGACTCGGACGAGTTCTTCCTCGACCCGACGCGCATCACCGTGCTGTGCGGCAACGCGGGCATGGACGGCTCGCAGTTCAAGGCGCTGCTGTCGAGCGAGTACGACATCCAGATCAACAAGACCTCGCGCAACAGCGTGCTGGTGCAGATCAACATCAACAACACGAAGAGCGACCTCGCGCACCTGATCAAGGCGCTCGCCGACATGTCACGCGCCATCGACAAGCGCCTGGCCGAGGGCGGCGAGCCCGAGCAGGGCGCGTTCAAGGCGCGCGTCAAATCGCTGGTCGAGGACGTGCCCGACCTGCCGAACTTCAGCCGCTTCCACGACGCGTTCCGCGACAACCCGAAGAGCAAGACCGCCGAGGGCCACATGCGCGAAGCGTTCTATCTCGCCTACGAGGCGTCTGCGCGCGAATACGTGAAGCTCAACAGCAAGGACGTCGAGGAGCGGCTGAAGAACGGGCCGGAGATGGTGTCGGCGAAGTTCGTGATCCCCTATCCGCCGGGCTTCCCGATCATGGTGCCGGGGCAGGTGATCACCCAGGAGACCATCACCTTCATGCGCAAGCTCGACGTGAAGGAGATCCACGGCTTCAACGCGTCGCTCGGCCTGGAATTGCTCAAGCCGTCGGCGCTCGCCGCGCTGAAAAAAGAAGCCGCGCCGAAACGCGAAAGAGAGCGCTAAGCCATGAAAGCCGTATTCGACTGGTTCGCAGGCAATCCGTACATCCTGCTGTTCTTCGTGGTCGGCGCCGCGGTGGCCGTCGGCAAGATCACCGTCAAGGGCTACGGCCTGGGCATGGTGGCCGCGGCGATCGTGGTCGGCGCGGGCCTGTCCGCGTGGGCGTCGACCTATGGCACCGCGCTCAAGCTCGACAACTTCGCCAAGTCGCTGTTCTATTACCTGTTCATGTACGGCGTCGGCCTGCGCGTGGGCCCGTCGTTCATCAACAGCCTCAAAGGCGACGGCCTGAAGTTCACCGTGCTCGCGGTGTTCTGCTCGGTGCTCGGCCTGTTCGGCGCGGTGCTGTTCACCCGCTGGTGGAACTTGCCCGACGGCGCGGCGGGCGGCATCCTGGCCGGCGCGATGACCATGTCGGCGGCGATCGGCTCGGCGGAGGAGGCGGTGCGTCAGGGCTCGTTCAAGCTTGCCGACGGCCAGACCGCCGAATCGGTGAGCGGCATGATCGCGCTGTCGTACGGCCTGACCTATATCTGGGGCACGGTCGGCATCATCCTGATCTGCAAGTATCTGCCGCGCTGGTGGGGCATCGATGCCAAGGCGGCGGCGAAGAAATACGAGGCAGAAAAGGGGGTGCCGAACGTCGACGACGCCGGCCTCACCGGCTACCGGCCGCTTGCGCTGCGTGCGTACCGCCTGACCAACAACGAGACCGCCGGCCAGAGCGTGCGGCAGTTCCTCACCAAGCACCCGGAGTACAAGATCGCCAACGTCGGCCGCGGCGACGAACGCCTGGGCGCGACCGACGACCTGGTGCTGCAGAAGGGCGACGTGATCGCGCTCGGCGGGCGGCTCGAGTCGATGACGTCCAGCATGGGCCTGATCGGTCCCGAGGTTCCGGACTCGAAGGTGCTCAACGTGCCGATCGACCAGGCCGAGATCCTGGTCACCAACAAGGAGATGGTCGGCAAGGAACTGAAGGACCTGCGCAACACGCCGCTCGCCGGCCAGATCGCGCTGCACCACATCGAGCGCGGCGGGGTGGCGATCCCGATGGGATTGAACACCAAGCTCGAGCGCTTCGACGTCATGTTCGTCGGCGGCGCCAAGGCCTCGATCGACAAGGCGGGCCAGATCCTCGGCAAGATCGCGCGGCCCAGCACCTCGACCGATCTGTTCACCCTGGCGGCGGGCATGATCCTCGGCTTCCTGATCGGCGCCATCGAATTCCCGCTCGCCGGCTCGAAAGTCGGCCTGGGCAACGCCGGCGGCCTGCTGGTGTCGGGCATCATCGTGTCGTCGCTGGTCTCGCGCGTGCGCTTCTTCGGCAGCACGCCGAACGCAGCGCGCAACATCCTCGAGGACCTCGGGCTGATCGTGTTCATCGCCATCGTCGGCATCAACGCCGGCGCCGGGCTGATCACGCAGCTCACGGGCGCGGTCGCGCTGAAGATCTTCCTCGCCGGCTTTATCGTCACCACGATCCCGCCGCTCCTGGTGTGGGCGATCGGCCACCACTGGATGAAGATCAACCCGGCGGTGCTGATGGGCGGGGTGGCGGGCGCGCGCTCGCACTCCGGCCCGGCGCGGGAGGCGGCCAAGGAGATCGGCAGCTCGGTGCCGTGGATCGGCTTCCCGGTGGGCTACGCCGTTTCCGGCGTGCTGCTCACCGTGTTCGGCTACCTGGCGATGGTGCTGTCGAAGTGACGATCGAGCTGGACCTCATCCACACGATCCTCGTGTCGATGGTGGTCCTGTTCGTCGGGCGCGCGCTGGTCGCGCACGTCGGGGTGCTGCAGCGCTTCAGCATCCCGGCGCCGGTGGTGGGGGGCGGGCTGGTGGCAATCCTGCTCGCCTTCGCCGACGGGCTCGGCGGCCTGAAGTTCGCCTTCAACCTGGCGCTGAAGGACTCGCTGCTGCTCATGTTCTTCACCACCGTGGGCCTTGCCGCCGACGCGCGCATGCTGGCGAAGGGCGGCATGAAGCTGGTGGTCTTCCTCGGCATCAGCGCGGTGCTGATCGTCGCGCAGAACGCGATCGGCATCGGCGCCGCTCTGGCGATGGACCTGCATCCGGTGATCGGCCTGTTCGGCGGCTCGATCACGCTGGTCGGCGGCCACGGCACCGGCGCCGCCTACGCGGGACGCCTCGGCGAGACCATGAACCTGCAGGGCGTGATGGAGCTCGCGATGGCGGCCGCCACCGCGGGCCTGGTCCTGGGCGCGATCCTCGGCGGGCCGATCACCGAGTACCTGATCAAGCGGCATGGCCTGCAGGGCCCGAAGGAAGAGGCCAAGGTAGAGCAAGAACAGGAAAGCGATCAGGACGAGGTCAGTTCCCGCACCCTGATCGAAGCGCTGTTCGTGATCCTGGTCTGCCTGGCGGGCGGCAAGGCGCTGGTGCGCCTGTTCGAGCACAGCGGCCTGATCCTGCCGGACTTCGTGTTCTGCCTGCTGCTCGGCGTGGTGATCCGCAACGCCTCGAACTTCACGCCGCGCTTCCAGCTCAGCCCGCGCGCCATCGACGCGGTGGGCGACGTGGCGCTGTCGCTGTTCCTCGTGATGGCGCTGATGACGATGAAGCTGCTCGACCTCGCCAACCTCGCCGGGCCGCTGCTGGTGATCCTCGCGGCGCAGGCGGCGGTGATGATCGTCTTCAGCGTGTTCGTCACCTACAACGTGATGGGGCGCAACTACGACGCCGCGGTGATCAGCGGCGGCCAGGTGGGCTTCGGCCTCTCGTCCACCGCGTGCGCGCTCGCCATCATGAAGGCGGTGACCATGCGCCACGGCGCTTCCGCGCTCGCTTTCCTCATCGTGCCGATGGTCGGCGCGTTCTTCATCGACATCGTCAACGCGATGGTGATCCAGGCCTGCCTCGCGCTGCCGGCGTTCGGGTTCCGCCCATGAGGTGGCTCGTCATCGTGCTGGTGCTTCTGGCGGGATGCTCGCGCGGCCCGAACGAGGAGGCGCTCAAGGCGCAGGTCCAGGAGCGCATGGACAAGAGCTTCAAGCCCGGGCTGCTCGAGCTCGCGGGGCTGAAGCGCCTGGGCTCGAGCCCGCTACCCTCGGGCGAGGGCGGGGCGGAGCGCGTGCTCGTGTACTACAACGCTACGCTGCGCCTCAAGGAGGGCTACGACTTCAAGGACTGGGAAGCGCTCAGCCCGGCGACGCTCGCGCAGGTGCTCGGCGCGCGCGAGAAGGGCGTGATCGGCGTGAAGGCGAAGGAGAACCAGCCCGGCGACCTGCTGCGGGTCTACGGCACCGGCACCTTCGAGCGCGCCGGCGAGCGCTGGACCGCGGTGGCGGCGGCGACGCGCGACGTCTCGCCGGCGCCCGCCGATCCGGGCAACGCGGCCTCCCCGCCGAGCTCCAAGCGCTACCTCGACCGGCTGGCGTCGGTGGTGGACGTCGGCCCGCCCGGGATCGACCCGCAATCCGACGCCATCATTTCGGAAGAGCTCGACCAGGCGCTGCGCGCGATCGCGCGCCGCCGCGCGCGCACGCAGGAGATCGTCACGGTGGCGAGCGGCCCGGCCAGCGGCGAATACATGCGCGTGGTGGAAGCCGTGCTGGCGAACCTGAGCAAGGGCAAGCGCAAGGTGCGCGCGCTGAGCGTCGAGACCGAGGGCAGCATCGAGAACGCGTTCCTGCTCGGCCGCGGCCAGGCCGACTATGCCCTGATCCAGAGCGACGTGGCCTGGCTCGCCGCCACCGGCGCCGGCCCGTTCGCGGTGGACGGGCCGCTCGGCCGGCTGGCCGCGCTCGGCAGCCTCTACCCGGAGGCGGTGCACATCGTGGTGGCGGCCAAATCGCCGATCACGAGGGTCGAAGACTTGCGCGGCAAGCGTGTCGACCTGGGCACGCCGCAGTCGGGCACGCGCAAGAACGCCCTCAGCGTGCTGCAGGCGCATGGCATCGTGGTCAAGGAGCTCGCCGAAGCGCGCGGCGACGGCCCGCAGGCCGCGCTGCATTCGCTGCGCGCGGGGCGCATCGACGCCTTCTTCAGCACCATCGGCACGCCGGCGCGCGAGCTCGCGCGCGTGGCCGCGACCTATCCGATCCGGCTGGTGCCGCTCAGCCGCGAGGCGGTGGCGCGCCTGGTCGCCGAGCAGCCCGGCCTGGTGGCGATCACCATCCCGCCCAACACCTATCCCGGCCAGACCGAGCCGCGCGCCACCGTGGCCGCGACCGCGTTGCTGGTCGCGAGCGTGGACACGCCGAGGGACGAGGCCCGGGCGCTGCTCGAGCTGGTGTACGAGAGCACCGATTTCCTCGCGTTCGGCAGCGCGCAGGGCGTGAAGATCTCCAAGGCGAGCGGCTTGCGCGGCGTGGCGATCCCGCTGCATCCGGCGGCCGTCGAGTACTTCGGCGCCAAGCCGGAGGCGCCCAAGCCGCGGGCGAAGCAGTAGTTGAGAAGGAAGTTCCTGATCGAGCTCTGGAGCGGCTTGACCGTGGTGTGGCCGATCGTGTCCGGCCTGCTGCTCATCATGGCGCTGTGCGGCGTGGCGATCGGCCGGGCGGAAGGCTGGCCGCTGAGCGATTCGATCTATTTCGCTTTCGTCTCGGGTCTCACCATCGGCTATGGCGACCTGGTTCCCACCGCGCCGCTCTCGCGCGTGCTCGCGGTCCTGGTCGGGTTCACCGGCATCCTGCTGACGGGCCTGGTCGCCGCCGTGGGCGTGCGCGCCCTGGAGCGCGCGGCGAAGTCATGAAGCCGGGGTGGCTGCGAGCCGATCTGTTCGCCGGGCTGAGCGCCGCGGCGGTCGTCATCCCCAAGGCGATGGCTTACGCCACCATCGCCGGCCTGCCGGTGCAGGTCGGCCTGTACACCGCGATCGTGCCGATGGCGGTCTACGCGGCGCTCGGCAGCTCGCGGCCACTCAGCGTCAGCACCACCACGACCATCGCCATCCTGACCGGGGCCGAGCTCGGCCGGGTCGCGCCCGGGTCGGGTCCCGGAGAGTTGATCGCGGCAGCCGGAACCCTTGCTGTCCTGGTGGGTGTGATGCTGTGCGCCGCGAGCGCGCTGCGCCTCGGCTTCATCGGCAACTTCATCTCGGAATCGGTGCTCACCGGCTTCAAGGCCGGGATCGGCGTGGTGATCGTTCTCGACCAGCTGCCCAAACTGCTGGGAATCCACATCGAAAAAGCAGGCTTCTTCCGCGATCTTGGGTCGATCGTGTCTCATCTTCCAGAAACATCCAGCGCTACGGTGGTGCTCGCGCTTGGCCTGCTAACCCTGATCGTGGTGCTGGAGCGCTACGCGCATTGGGCGCCGGTACCCCTGATCGCCATCGCGGTTGCGATCGGCGCTTCCGCGGCGCTCGGGTTGCCCGCGGCCGGGGTCGCCACCGTCGGCGAGGTGCCGCGCGCGCTTCCCAGCTTGATGCTGCCGCAACTGCAGCTGGTCGAGCAGATGTGGCCGGCGGCGGCCGGCATCGCGCTGATGAGCTTCACCGAGACCATCGCCGTGGGGCGCGCCTTCGCCGCGGCCGGCGAGCCGCGCCCCACACCCAACCGCGAGCTGCTCGCCACCGGGCTCGGCAGCGCGGCCGGCGGCCTGTTCGGCGCCATGCCTGCCGGCGGCGGCGCGACGCAGACCGCGGTCAACCGCCGTGCCGGGGCGAAGAGCCAGGTCGCCGCGTTGGTCACCGCCGCAGTCGCGCTCGCGACGCTCCTGCTGCTCGCACCGGTGATCGCGCTCATGCCGCAGGCCGCGCTCGCCGCGGTGGTGGTGGCGTATTCCGTCGAGCTGATCAAGCCCGCCGAGTTCCGCGCGATCCGCCGCGTGCGACGCACCGAGTTCATCTGGGCGCTGGTCGCCTTCGCCGGCGTCATCTTCCTCGGCACGCTGCAGGGCATCGTGGTGGCGGTGATCGTCTCGCTGCTGGTGATCGCGCAGCAGGCCTACAGCCCGCCGGTGCACGTCATCGGCCGCCGGCGCGGAACCACCGACGTCTTCCGCCCACGCTCGGACGAGCATGCGGATGACGAGACCTGGCCCGGGCTGCTGATCCTGCGTCCCGAGGGCCGCCTGTTCTTCGCCAACGCGCCGCGCGTTGCCGAGACCATTCGACCGATCGTCGACCGGACCAGGCCCTCGGTGGTGCTGCTCGACTGCCAGTCGGTGCTCGACATCGAATACACAGCGCTCAAGATGCTGACCGACGCCGAGGCGCGGCTGCGCAGCGAGGGTAGCGAGCTGTGGCTCGCCGCCTGCAATCCGGAGGTGCTGGCGGTGGTGCGCAACTCGCCGCTCAATCAGGAACTGATGTTTTTCAACGTGGCGGAGGCGGTGAAACACTATGAAAGCAGAGTCAGAGCCGATGAAGCGCAAGGCCTACGACAAGGAGATGGCGCGGCTGCACGCTGAGCTGGTGCGGCTGCAGGAGTGGGTCAAGCACAAGGGCCTGAAGGTGTGCGTGGTGTTCGAGGGCCGCGACGGCGCCGGCAAGGGCGGCACCATCAAGGCGATCACCGAGCGCGTCAGCCCGCGCGTGTTCCGCGTGGTGGCGCTGCCCGCGCCGACCGAGCGCGAGAAGAGCCAGATGTACGTGCAGCGCTACCTGCCGCACCTGCCGGCGGCGGGCGAGGTCGTGATCTTCGACCGCAGCTGGTACAACCGCGCCGGCGTCGAGCGCGTGATGGGCTTCTGCGACGAGAAGACCGCGCGCGCGTTCCTCAAGGCGGTGCCCAAGGTCGAAAAGGTGATGGTCGACTCCGGCATCATCCTCATCAAGTACTGGCTGGAAGTGAGCATGGAAGAGCAGACCCGGCGGCTGGAAGATCGCATCGACGACCCGCGCAAGATCTGGAAGCTCACGCCGATGGACCTCAAGTCCTACAGCCGCTGGTACGACTACTCACGCGCGCGCGACGAGATGTTCGCGGAAACCGACACCGATTTCGCGCCCTGGCACGTGGCGCGCACCGACGACAAGCGGCGCGGGCGCCTCAACATCATCAGTCACCTGCTCGCCAGCATCCCGTACAAGAAGGCGCCGCGCGAGAAGGTGAAGCTGCCCGAGCGGGGGAAACGCGGCGGCTACAAGGAGACCAAGCATCCCTTCAAGTACATCAAGGAACGCTTCTAGGGGTTCTTGCCCAGTCCCCGCGTAGTCTGGACGAAGAGCCGGCGGCCCTTCCAGAACATGTCGTGCAGCCGCAGCTGCGCGTCGTACACTGCCTTGTCCGGCGCGTCGTCGAACACCAGCACCGCCGCCGGCCGCGAGCCGTCGCCCGGCACGCGCTCGATGCGCGTGGGGGAGGGGCAGCCGTACTTCGCCACGAACGCTTTCAGATCGTCATCGGTAACTTCTGGCGCGACGTTACCGATCCACAGGTTCATTTCTTGGCAGCTTCCTTCTTTGCCGGTGCCTTCTTGGCGGGCGCCTGCGCCACCATCTCGAGGGCGAGCGCCGCGGTGTGGGTGACGGTGATGCGGTCGCCGGCGGCGATCTGCTTCAGGTCGACGTCCTGCGCGACCTTGAGCGGCGTCACGTTGCCCTTCGGGCCGCGCACCGCGATGTAGCGCTCGTTGTAGTCCACCGCCTCGACCACGCCGGCGAGCTGCACCGTGCGCGTCACCACCCCGCCGGGCTTGGCGCCCTTGGGCGCGAGCTTCACTTCCTGCGCGGCGGTGGCGGACGGCGCGCCGCCCTTGCGGATCTCGACCGCCACGGCCTCGACGTATTTCATCTTGTACTGCTGGCCGACCTTGACCTGGTCGAAGTTCTGCGACTCCTTCGGTACGTCGAGCGTGCCGAGGTTGCCGCGCGGCCCGCGGAACGTGACGGTGCGCGCTTCCTTGTCGATCTTGGTGACGGTGACCACGGCCTCCGCCTCCTGGACCGCCATCGCGCTGTCCTTGACCTGGGCGTGCGCTAGCGACACGGCGCTCGAGAGGATTGCGGCCATTACGGCAATACGTTTCATGGAATCTCCGTTAGAACTTCACGCCAAAATCGATGCGGTACTGAATGAAGGCCGACGAACCGTAGGAGCCACCGAAGTCCGCCCACTGCGAGTTCACCATGCCGCGGAACACGCCCTTGCCCACGTCGAGCCGCAGCCCGAGGCCGGCGTTGTAGCTGAAGCGGGTGGTGCTCTTCGTCGGCACGTAAGTCCCGCAATACGACCCGTACCAGGGGTAGTACCAGCAGAACGACTCGGGCAGGCCGGCGGGGATGTTGGTGTCGATGTAGGTCCAGCCCAGGCCGCCGGTGACGAACGGCGTGAAGTTGCCGGCGAGCATGTTCCAGGTGCCGTTGAAGCGCACCGTGCCGGTCTCGATCGTGCCGTTGATGCGGCCGACGATGCCGAGGTTGTTGTTCGGGCCGGGCTGGACGTCCGCGCTGTAGTCCATCTCGCTCCACGCGAAGTCGATGCCGGCCTGCCAGTGGGCGTCGAAGTTGTAGGCGAAGCCGAGGTTGAGGCCGTTGCCGGTGTCGGTCTTCGCGGTGGTACCGCCTTCGAAGCGGAGGTCCTTCGACTGGGTGAACACCGGCCCGAGATAGAACTCGCCGTGGCGGGCGCGGCTCGAGGACTGGGCAAGCGCGGACGTGGCGGCGAGCAGCGCGACGATGAGCACTACTGTTTTCTGGATCATGCGTGATTCTTGGCCGGCCGCCGGCTGGCCGCTATTGGACCTTGGTCTCATGGGCCGGCAGCCCAGACGTGCTGCCAGATGGCGGCGACGCCCTGGAAATCGGAGCCGGTGCGGGGCGACAGGCCGCCGTTCGCGGACAGGCGGATCGAGTTGCGCTGGTCGACCGGCAGCGAGAAGGTCAGCCCCAGGCGCGTGCCGCCAAGCTTCTGGCCTTGCTCGACGCCGTTGATGGAAGCGCGGCCGCCGTCATAGAAGGTGGCGCTGAACGCGCCCCAGGCGCGCCGGCCGAGCTGGCGCGTGACGTGCGCCTGCAGCGAATACAGCGGATCCTGCCCGCGCGTGTTGCCGTTGAAGAATTCGTCGTTGTCGCCAAACCACGTCACGCCGCCCGCCAGCTCGAGCGTCCACGCGCCGAGCGCCTGCGACATGCCGAGCTCCGGCTTCACCGACCAGCGGTTCGTCCCGATGTTGACTAGCCGGTCCTTGTCGTACTGGCCGAACGGCGCGGTGAGCGTGAGGCTCGCGCCGACGATCAGGTCCTGGCGCCAGGCGGCGTATTCGGCCGGCGTGAGCGCCGGCGCGCCGTAGAAGTTGACCGCCATGCGCAGGATCGGATCGGCGAGGCCGCGCACGTCGCGCCGCGCCTCGGTGATGCCGTTGAGCGAGGCGGTTGCGGTCAGGTCGACCAGCGGCACCAGCAGCGCGATGTTGCCGGCGTTGCCGAACACGTCGAGCGAGCGCACGTAGCCGACCGGCAGCGCGTGCACGCGCGTGCGGGCGTCCTGCAGCGGCGCGGCGCCATCAAAGCCGACCTCGCCCTCCGTGTACGTATAGCCGGCGAGCAGGAAATTCAGCCCGACCGGCAGGTTCGCGTACGCGCGCGGATCCATCGACTGGGCCATCGCGAGCGCCGGTGCCAGCAGGATGATGCGCAGCCAGGCGAACCGCATGCTTCATCGTGCAGCAAAGCCTTGGTGCCTCGCATTGGACCTTGGTCCCATGGTGAGATAGTGTGAAAACCATGGACGCCGGGCCGGCAGCCGTACTGAGAACCAGGCAGATCGAGCGGGGCGTGCTCTGGGCCGCGCTTGCGGTCGCGATCGGCTACTACCTCGCCGCGCGCCTCGGCTTCGCCTTCACCCTGCAGCCGCACCCGATCTCGACGCTGTGGCCGCCGAACGCGCTGCTGATGGCGGCGCTGCTGCTGGCACCGGCGCGCTGGTGGTGGGTGCTGCTCGGCGCGGCGCTGCCCGCGCACCTGCTCGCCGAGCTGCAAAGCGGCGTTCCGCTTGCCATGGTGCTCGGCTGGTACGCGAGCAACTGCAGCGAAGCGTTGATCGGCGCGGCGCTGGTGCGCGCCTTCCTGCGTGCGCCGTTGCGCTTCGATTCGCTGCGCAGCGCGGGGGTGTTCCTGCTGTTCGGCGTGCTGGTCGCGCCGCTCGCCTCGTCGTTCCTCGATGCCGGCCTGGTCACGCTGATCGGCTTCGGCGAGGGCGACTACTGGACGCTGGTGCGCATGCGGTTTTCGTCCAACGTGCTCGCAGAGCTGACCCTCGTGCCGCTGATCGTGACCTGGGCCACCTGGCGCCCCCGCGAGTTGCGCGATGCACTGCCGAAGCAGCTCGCCGAGATCGTGGGGGTGTTCGCCGGGGTGCTGACGACCAGCGTGGTGGCGTTCGAGCTGCCGCTGTTGGACGCTAACACGGCGCCGGCGCTGTTCTACGCGCCGCTGCCGTTCCTGCTCTGGGCGGCGGTGCGCCTCGGGCCGCGCGGCACCGCCAGCGCGCTCGCGGTGATGGTGGTGGTGACGATCTGGGGCGCGGTGCACGGCCTCGGCCCGTTCGCCGGCGGCACGCCGCAGGACACCGCGCGCGACATGCAGCTCTTCCTGATCTCGGTGTCGGTGCCGCTGCTGCTGCTCGCGGTGGCGCTGGAGGAGGGCGGCAAGGCCGAGCTCGACGCGCACGAGCAGCGCCTGCAGCTCACGCATCTTTCGCGCGTGGCGATGCTGGGCGAGCTTTCGGGCGGCATCGCGCACGAGCTCAACCAGCCGCTCACCGCGATCCTCTCCAATGCGCAGGCCGCGCAGCACTTCCTCGCCGGCAAGGAGATCGACCGGGAGGAGCTTTCCGAGATCCTGAAGGACATCATCGCCGCCGACCAGCGCGCGGGCGAGGTGATCCACCGCCTGCGGGCGCTGTTCAAGAAGGGCGAGAGCCACCTGCAGCCGCTCGATGCCAACGAGCTGGTGCGCGAGGTGCTCAGCATCGCGCACGGCGACCTGGTGACGCGCGCGGTCGAGGTGCTGCCCGAGCTCGCGCCGCAGCTGCCGCTGATCGAAGGCGACCGGGTGCAGCTCGAGCAGGTGATGCTGAACCTGCTGATGAACGGCTGCGATGCGATGAGCGCCGGCGGCGCCGACGGGCGGCGGCTCTCGATCCGCAGCCGCTCGAGTGACTCCAGCGTGCAGATCAGCTTCACCGACCTCGGCCCCGGGTTCCGCGCCGAGGACTACGACAAGCTGTTCCAGCCCTTCTACACCACCAAGCCGCAGGGGCTTGGCCTCGGCCTGTCGATCTCGCGCTCGATCGTGACCGCGCATGGCGGCCAGTTGTGGGGCAGCTCGAGCCCCGGCCATGGGGCGACTTTCCACATCGCGCTCCCCATATTGGACCTTGGTCCAATTACTGCGCGCCGCCTGAACTGATCCAATCCCGACGTGCCGTCCGTCGCGATCGTGGATGACGAGGAAGGGATCCGCAAGGCCCTGAGCCGCCTGCTGCGCGCCTCGGGACTCGAGGCCGAAAGCTACGCCAACGGCCAGGAGTTCCTCGATGCCGCCAGCGGGCACCGGCCGGACTGCGTGGTGCTCGACCTGCACATGCCGGGGATGAGCGGCCTGCAGGTGCTGCGCAAGCTCAAGGCCGCGGGCCAGCGCCTGTCCGTCGTCGTGATCACCGCGCACGACGAGCCCGAGACCCGCGAGCGCTGCATCGACGCGGGCGCCTGCGCCTACCTGCGCAAGCCGCTCGAGGACCGGCTGCTGCTGAATGCCATTTCGGCGGCGATGCGCGCCCATACCGC
>Ga0207648_10000443_pt1 | contig 45890 bp, 46 predicted proteins | sample KBSMisM32_FD_184310 | JGI IMG/M metagenome (GOLD analysis project Ga0207648, IMG submission 184310) | Miscanthus rhizosphere microbial communities from Kellogg Biological Station, Michigan, USA - KBS Miscanthus M3-2 (SPAdes) (version 2) | ecosystem: Host-associated > Plants > Roots >... | reverse complement strand
AGCGCGATGATCGCGGCGATGACGAGGCGGGCGCGGCCCATGGACTGTTAGTCCAGGGCGTCCTGCAGTCGTTCGCGCGGCACGGCCACGCTGACCTTGGCCCGCTCCTCCTGGAGCGTCATCGCCACCCGACAATCGCGCTCGCTCCAGCCGCGCTGCAGGGCGGCGGCGAGCTCGTCGAGCGCCACCTGGCCGATCTTCATCGGCACGCCCTGCTCGGCCGCGAGCTCCATGGCGAGCGCCATGTCCTTGTGCGCGAGGCGCACGGTGAACGCCGGCGGGTCGTAGGTACCGGACAGGAAATGCTCCGGCAGCCGGTCGAAGGTGCGCTTGCGCCCGGTCGCGCCCTGGCGCAGCGCCTTGAACAGCGCGAGCGGCTCGACGCCCGCCTTCACGCCGAGGGTGAAGATCTCGGCCAGCGCCGCCTGCACGGTGAAGCTCGCGGCGTTGTGCGCGAGCTTCGCCACGGTGCCGGCGCCGACCGCGCCGACGTAATAGGGCTGGTCTCCTATCTGTTTCAGCACCGGCTCATATTTTTTGAAAACCTCGGCGTCGCCGCCGACCCAGATCGCCAGCTTTCCGGTCTGCGCGCCGCGCGGCCCGCCGCTCACCGGCGCATCCAGGAACTGGACGTTCCTCTTGACGAGCGAGGCATGAATCCGCCGCACCACCTGGGGTGAATTGGTGCTGAGGTCGAACCAGGCCTGCGCGGAGCGCACCTGCGCGGCGACCGCCTCCACTTCCGCGGGGCCCGGCAGCGAGGTGAACAGAAGCTCGCAATCCTGCGCGGCTTCTGTGACGGATTCCTTCCACGTGCCGATGCCGTCGATGCGCCGCAGGTCGTACACCTGCAGCGCGTGGCCCGCGCGCTGCAGGTTGGCCGCGATCGGCCGGCCCATCGCGCCCAGGCCGATGAAGCCGATCCTCATACGCCGCGTTCCTTGAACACTTCCTTCGCGATCAGCGCCGCGGTGCCGCCGTTCGGCCAGCCGGCGTAGAACGAAAGGTGGGTGATGACCTCGATGATCTCCTCCTTGGTCACGCCGTTGTCGAACGCGCGGTGCAGGTGGCCGCGCAGCTGGTCGGGGCGATAGAGCGCAGTCAGCGCCGCAACCGTGATCAGACTGCGATCGCGCTTGGAGAGCTGCTTGCGCTCCCAGACGTCGCCGAACACGACCTTGTCGCTGATCTCGCCCAGCTTGGTGAATACGTCCTTGACCTGCGCGATGGTGGAAGGCGGCTGCTTGGCGGCCATGAAACATTGCTCCTCTAATGGAAAGCGCGACGATACTATGATCCGGTGAAGAGCGAGCCTGAATCGACCTACGCGTGGCTGCGGCTCGGCGCCGCGCTGGTGCTGATGACCATGGGCGGCTCCGGCATGTATGCGATGGCCGTCGCGCTCGCGCCGGTGCAGGCGGAATTCGGCGTGACGCGCGGCGACGCGTCCCTGCCCTACACGCTGACCATGCTCGGCTTCGGCTTCGGCGGCATCGTCATGGGACGGCTCGCCGACCGCTTCGGCGTGGTGACCCCGGTGACCATCGGCGCTCTCGGCATCGGCAGCGGCTTCATCCTCGCGGGCAACGCCTCGAGCCTCCTGCAGTTCAGCCTCGCGCACGGCCTGCTGATCGGCTTCCTCGGATGCTCGACCACGTTTGCGCCGCTGGTCGCCGATACCTCGCTCTGGTTCACGCGGCGGCGCGGAATCGCGGTGGCGATCTGCGCCAGCGGCAACTATCTCGCCGGCGCGGTCTGGCCATCGACGCTGCAATACTTTTTCGACACCATCGGCTGGCGCGCCACCTACACCGGCCTGGGGATTTTCTGCACCGCCACCATGCTGCTGTTCGCGCTGGCGCTGCGCCGCAAGCCGCCGGCGCTGGAAAGCGCTGCGAGCGCAGGCCGGATCGAGCGCAGCGAACGGCCCCTGGGTCTGGCGCCGAACACGATGATGGTGCTGCTCATCGTCGCCGGCATCGGCTGCTGCGTGGCGATGTCGATGCCGCAGGTGCATATCGTCGCGTACTGCGGCGACCTCGGCTACGGCGCGGCGCGCGGCGCCGAGATGCTCTCGATCATGCTCGCGTTCGGCATCGTCAGCCGCCTGGTGTCCGGCTGGATCTGCGACCGCATCGGCGGCCTGCGCACGCTGCTGCTCGGCTCGTTCCTGCAGGGCGTCGCGCTGCTGCTGTTCCTGCCGTTCGACAGCCTGGCATCCCTCTACGTGGTCTCGGCCATGTTCGGCCTGTTCCAGGGCGGCATCGTGCCCGCATACGCGATCATCGTGCGCGAGTATTACCCGCCACGCGAAGCCGGCGTGCGCACCGGCATCGTGCTGATGGCCACGCTGTTCGGCATGGCCTTCGGCGGCTGGATCTCCGGCGTAATCTTCGACATCACCGGCTCCTACCGCGCCGCCTTCGTCAACGGCATCGCCTTCAACCTGCTCAACCTCACGATCGCGACCTGGCTGCTGCGCCGATCCATCGCCCCCCGCCGCGAAAAGCCGGCGTACTAACGGCCGCCTAGCCTTTCAGGCGGTGCCGGAGGGCGAGGTCCGAGCGCGAGGTCAAGTCGGAGCGCGACGCGAGGTCGGAACGCGACGCAAGGTCGGAGCGCGCCGCGAGATCGGAGCGTGAGGTGATCGCATCGCGCGCCGACATCGAAAGCGCCGCTTCGAGCAGCACGTCGTCGAACGTACCCGAGACGATGTCGCATCTCAACGTGAAGTCGCCTTTGTCATATTCCCAGGCTTTCACGTCCGGCTCGAAGCCGAAGTCCCGCGCCACGAGTCCTGACCTGGTGATATCGGTGAATGCCTTGTTGACGTTCTCCGGGAACCCGGAGATCGGCTCGCCCGGACCATGGACCAGGAAAACCGTGGGCCTGGGCAGGTTGTAGAAGGTGCCTTCATAGGTGAATGCATAGATGCGGGCGAGCCTTGCGCCCTCCGCTGTCAATTGCGCGCGCAGAAATCGATTAATCCCAAACCGCCTAGGCTCCTTGGGGTCCCCGGGATCCTCGAATTGATCCCTGTCGAACTTCAGCGGAAACTCCCGCCCGAACAAGACGATGTTTGACGGTGATAGCAGGCTTTCTCTCACAGGCATCTCCTTTTATTAGTAGGGAAGTCCTTCGCGCGCGAGCCGCCAGCGCTCGCGGTACGGCAAGCTGCGCAAATTCCAGGCTCCCGATGCAGCCGGGTTCGCCACGTTCCGGGCGTCCATCGGCAGGCGAATCTCGCGCCAGGCGAGGCTTTCGCGAATGATGCGCTGCCGTCGTGCTGCGGTGAGATCGCGATCGGCAGAGATGAGCGCGCGGGCAACCTCGGCGAAGTGCAGAAAATTCGGTGACAGGCGTGCCCATGTGCCGACGAGCAGCGCTCCGAGGTAGTCGCGCGCGCCAAGCAGCACTGCCTTGAATTCCTCATGGCGGTCTCGATAGGCGCGCGCGAAGCCCCGCGCCACCGCGTCGAGATGCTGGGGATTGGCTGGAATGCCGTACGACATCGCCGCGAGGTCGTCGCTGATGAGGCCCGCGGCGACGAGGTCGGCCTGAAACGTCTCGACGAAGATGTCGAAGATGGCGCCGGTCAATGGCTCGCCCAGGCGGTGGATGTCGGGTTGCGTCAGCGCCGACAGCGGCAACCGCGGATCGGGCACCTCGGACATGCGGTACGCGTTGCCCGCGACGCGAATCTGCTCGGTCTCCGAGAGCTCGCCAACGTTGGTGAGCTCGTTCAGGGTGTAGAGATTGCCGTGCGTAGTGCGCAACACGCGGTCCACCACCGAGTCGAAATGCAGCGCCGCCACGATGGCGAACAGGTCGGCCCCCGATTCCTGGAAGCCCCGGTACTCGGGCGTAACAGCGCCTGGCGCCGGCACCCCGAGCTCGGAGAACAGGATGGTGTGGCCAAGCTCGTGCGCGAGCACATCGAAATTCAGGTAGTGAGGGTGGCGCGCGCCATCCTCGGTCTCGGCGTATCCCATCTCGATGAAACCGGGGCCGGAATGCGCGTTGTCCCAGTCGACCCAGGGCACCAGCTCGAGCCGCTCGAACCGGTCGCGGAAATACCAGGCGATGGGCCGGCCGAAATATCCTTCCCAGATATCGAGCACGCGACGGATCGAGCCGTACATGTGGGCTGCCGCGAAACCCTGATCACCCGGCCTCAGATGGTCGAAATGGCCGTCGCGGCCAGGCGCCACGGGCGGGTTCGCGGGTCCGCGATAGGGCGGAGCGTCCAGCTCGTACTGGGTCTTGCCAATCGCATCCACGACGTGCATGCGGTCGTCACGCGGGCCGGGCCCGATGCTGCCCGGGGGCGGCGAAACCCACACCGTCTCCAGCTCGACCGCTTTCAGGACCGGCGCTTGCGGGTATAGAGCGAACCGCGTTCCGCGGGCCCGAATCCTCTCGTCGTGGATGCGCGGCATCGCGGCCTATCTCGCAAGCCGGCAGTACAGATACTCGCGCCACAAGGCGTGGCGGAATGAAGTTGCATCGGCGTATCCGATGCTCCGCGCATACGTTTCGAGATCGGCCGACATCTCGCGCCCGAGGTGTTCCTCGAAATACCACACGACCGCCTGAAGCAAAGCGGCCTCGCTCGGCGTCGACGCTGCGACGGGCAAGGTGGCAAGAGAGCGATCCTTGTCGCCCGCTCGCGTCGCGAGATCGGCGTAGCGGCCGCAAGCGCGCGCATGGTCGAGGCGGACGGATGCTCCCGCCGACCCCAATGCCGCCTGAAGCTTGTCGAGACGGGCCTCGTCGCCCATGAGGCGGTCGAAGCCGGTGCGGTCCAGGTGATTGTCGGCGAGCCAGCGCTGGAGCTGCGCGGCGCTGGCGAGACCTTGCTGGCGGCGAAAGTCGGCCGCGGCCCGGCTGCGCTCTTCCGCCGAAACGTCGATGCCGCGCCGCTCGCATTCCTGCAAGGCGAGCAACCGCCACAGGTCAGCGCGGCCCGCAGCCTTGCTCGTTTGGGGAGCGATGCGGAGCTCGTGCCATATGGCTTCCTCGGGAGCTTCCATCTCGATCATTTCACTCGCAGCGACGGCGTTGTCCCAAAGGGTGGTGTGGGCAAAGTCGTAGGCGACCTGCTTCGGCGACGGGCTGGCATCGAGGAACGCGCGCATCGCCGCCAGCATCTCGAGCGCGTCCCGGCGCTTCAAATCGACCCGACCCTGCGGCAGCCAGGCACGCAGATCCGCGATCTCCCGTTGTGGAACGCCGGCTTCGTGACCCTTCTCGAGCAGCGAATCCCAGCTGCGTTCCTGAAAGAACGTGGCCTTGCCGACCCGCACCAGCGCTTCGCGCGTCGCCGCGCCAATCACGCCAGCGGCCGTCGCCTCGGCCAACGTCGCCCGGATATTGACCATCGCTTCGGAGAGCGCGACGTATCCCATCTCCGGCGGGCCGTGGATCACCGCCACCTCGTCATCGTCCTCGAACGGCACGTCGCCATAGGGTTCCAGCACACCCGAGCGATAGGCTTCGAAGATGCGGCCGACGCCCACCATGCCGAAAGGGGAAAGCTCGGCGGCGCGCAGCGCTCCCATGCTGGCAGCGCCGAAGACGTGGATGCCATTCGACATGGCCCAAAGAATTTCCTTGTGCCACACCGACGGGACATGCTGAAACACGCCGTCGACGATGCCGATGGCACGCGGCCGCTGCCGCGCAACCGCACGGTAGATGTCGCCTTGCCGGACGGGGGGCAAGCACTCGGCGGCGCCGAGGCTCGCGGCGTCGTGCTTCTTCAGCGTCGGGCCGGCGAAGAGGATCGTGGTCATTGACGTGCAACCCTCATCGCGCGCGCGCGGGCGCCGGGAACGTAGTCGCTGTCGGGTCCCTTATCCGGACCTTCGAGGCCCGGCACCACCACGCGAACGACGGGTAGTCCATATTTGGCAATCGTGAGATCGACCACCAGCGCCTGGGGCATTCCGGCCCTGGCGAGGCGGCGCAACATCCAGTCGACATCGTCGGCGATGTCGTCGGCCTCGAAGTTCGGCACATCCTGGAAGGAACGCGCCGATTCCTGCACCGCGAGAAGCGCACGACACTCGCGCAGGCGCCGTTCGCGCGCAGCTGCGGTATAGAGCGCGGGCAGAAAATCGTCACGCGATCCGGCGATGTAGGTGGTTCTCGCCTGGACAGCCTCGGTCAGCGCACGCGAGAGCGCGATGGCGCGCGAGGGATGGCAGCCGGAGCCGAATTCCGGATCGGCGAACGCCGTTTGCCGGCCGACCAGAAGACAGTAGAACGTCGGGACGCCAATGTCCGACGTCACATCCCACGCCATCGCGTCGATGCCGCGTGCGGCCAGACGATCGAGCAGCGCGCGGCAAGCGGCATCATCCACCGTATCCAGGTCCAGGACGGTGGACCTGCGCGATGCGTCATCGCGCCGCTTCCATAATGTGATGGCGTCGCGCTCGATCACCTCTGCCAGGCCGTGACTGATCGCCTCGTGCAGGTGATTACCCGAGGCGAGGCCGTTGGTGTTGGCGGCAAAGCACAGACTGCCCTGCGGGAATGGCAAGGTGTAATCGGTGTGCACGCACTCGTAAGGCAGCCAGGCCGTTCCACCGCCGATCAGATCGCGCCCGGCGATCCACAGAATCTGCGTCTCGTCGGTAAACCGGCCACGCACCGAGAACGGCAGGCGCCGTACCTCGGTGACGGCCTCCGAGCGGCAAAGCTCGGCGTAGCTCGAGAGCCGCAGCGGTAACGTGACGCGCTCGGCGTGGAAGGTCTCGACCGCCTCCATGACGCCGGAGACCTTGGCAGCGGCCAGGTCGAGGCCTTTGCCCTGGGCAACGGCGACGGAACGCGAGTTCGGGCGGCACACCATGACAACCGGGATGCCGATCAGGTCCAGGCCGGTGATATTGGCGATCCGCGTGATGCCCATTTCCGGCAGCAGCGGCAGGAGCCTGGCGAGGGTTTCCTGCGGCGGCACGGTTCGATGCGTGCCCAGCCGATAGGACTTGGCGGCCCGGTCCCCCTGCTCGGCCGGGTTTCTGCGAAACGGCAGTCCCACGGTGGCGTGCGCCGCCCCGTGTTTCGCCGTCAGACCGCCGCTGACGTCCACGCCCCCTCCCCCTCAAGTACCGCCGTTCGGCCGGCGCTTGGCGCCGCCCTGCTTGTTTTACACCATAGCTTCCATCAAGGCCTTGGCTTCCACCAAGTCCACCGTCGCGAACCCTTCGGTAAACCGCTGCTGCACCGACGCAAGCAGCTCGTAGCCTTCACGCCCCCGCGCATCGTCGGACCAGAGCCGCGCCAGGCTCATCGCGGCGCGCAGTTCCAGCGCGATCGCTTTCTGGTTGCGCGCGATGCGCCGCGCGCGCCGGAACTCGAGCTGCGCCTTCGCCGGCTCGCCGCGGATGCGCATGAGCTCGCCGCGCCGCCGGTGGAGCTCGGCGGTCCAGAATACCAGGCCGGTCGTCTTGGTCTCCGACAGCGCCTGCTCGATGGCATGGAGCCCCTCGCCGGCGTCCCCGAGCATGCCGAATCCCTCGGCAAGCATGTCGAAGAAGATTGGATGATCTTCACGGGTGCCCACTTCCTGCTGAGAAGCCAGGCCCAGGCGCATCAGATCCACGCCTTCCCGCGGATCGGCGAGCTGGGCGAGCGCCCAGCCGCGGAACACCAGACCCTTGGCTTTGTGGACGGGAAAGTTCTCGCGGCCGGCGAAATCGATGATTTCGTCGGCGAGCGCGGCGACCTTTCCGGCATCGCGCCGGTAGAAATGCAGCAGCAGGTTCATCTCGAGCGCGTGCGCCAGGCTGCCGCTGTGATCGAGACTCCTCGCCCAGGCGAGCGCCTCGTCCGCCCGGGCCGCGGCGCGCTCCGGCTGGCCGAGGAGCCAGAGCGAATAGGCCGCCTCGCCGCAAGCGCAAACCTTGGGGTCATGACCGCCGTAGATCGCGGCATGCGATCGATAATCGCCGCCGGCATAGAGTTGCAAACCTTCCTCGACGTGGCTCAGGCACTCCGCATGCAGCCCCAGGTGAAAACGGGTGGCCCACTGCGTATGGTGGGCCTGCAGCACCAGGCCTTGATCGCGCACGCTACCCGCGACCAGCAGCAAGTCATCGGAGATCTGCTGCTTCTCGTGGAAGCTTCGGGTGATGCGCCACAACCCCCACAAGGCGGCGAAGCGTTGGGGACTATCCGAGAACTGCGCTGACAGTCGTTGCGCACGCGCGTAGTTCTGCCGCACGTCGGCGCTCCACGGCCCGCGGGTGATGATCAGCGTCGGTCCCAGCATGACGCGCAGCGCGAGCTCCCGCCGCGGACGCTCCGGAGTATCGGGCAGCCGATCCAGAAGCTCGAGCGCCCGCGTGAAGTGTCGTACCGCCTCGAGGTTGGCCGAGCGCTTGGCGGCGCGCTGTCCAGCCTTCTCCCAGTACCCGATCGCCTCGCCGACACGCTCCGCGGCCATAAGATGGTGCGCCATCAGTTCAGGCTGCGTGGCCACCACTTCGGCAAAGCGCTCGGCGAGCACTTCGGCAGTGCGCGCGTGCAGCGCCTGACGCCTGCTTCGCGGCAAGCTGGCGTAGGCGGCATCCTGCACCAGCGCATGCTTGAATACCCAGTTCGCCTCGGGCGGCGTGCCCTGCCGAAACATGAGGCCCGACTGGACAATCCGGTCCATCGCCGCCTCGAGCTTCGCCGCCGGCCAGCCGATCACCGCCGACAACAGCGGGAAGGCGCATTCGCGGCCGATGACACCGCAGACTTGTGCGACCTCCTTGACGCTCGCCAGCTGGTCGAGCCGGGCCATAAGAGAGTCGTGCAGGCTGGACGGCACGGCGATGGTCGACGAGGCGGGCTGTTCCGCCGAGCGCTCGCTCTCCTTGAGCACCGCCTTCGTCACCTCCTCGATGAACAGCGGCACGCCATCGGTCTTGCTGACGATCTGATCGACGGTGTCGTTGGCGAGCGCAGCATGAGCGGCCAGCTGCCGCACGATCGCCTCGCTTTCCCAGCGGCTCAAGCGGTTGAGCGTGAGAAATGCGAGTCGCGAGCGCTCTGCCCAGTCCGGCGAAAATTCCGGCCGGAACGTCACCACGAGGAGAACGCGGGCGGCGCGCGCCCACTCGATCACCCGGCCGAGCCATTCGAGCGAGGTGGGATCGATCCAGTGCGCGTCCTCCACCACCATGAGGAGCGGCAGGCGGGAGGCCAGGTCGTCGAGGTGCTGCACCAGAGCCGTGAGCGTCCGATCCTTTTGCTGCTGGGGGTCGAGTCCCAGCGGCGGATAGCGGCCGTTGGCATCGACCGACAGCAACGCGGCAAGAAGCGGGACGGTAGAAGCCTTCCTTTTCATTGAGCGAGGCAGGAGGGATTCGAGCTTGGACAGGCGGTCTGCCGCCTTTTCGCCCGGCCGGAAATCCGCCATCCGCTCGAGCTGCACGATGACGGGATGCAGCGCGCTATCGGCGTGGTGCGGTGAGGACTGGTATTGCAGCACCACGTGCGGCTCGGCAGAGAGGCGCTCCCTCAAGGCCTGGACGGTGCGCGACTTGCCGATGCCGGACTCGCCCGAGAGCAGGACAACCTGGCCTTCGCCATGCTTGGCGTGCTGCCAGCGGCCAACGAGCAGGTCAATCTCCTCCTTGCGGCCGACCAGCGGGGTCAACGCTGCGTCGCGTACTGCCTCGAAGCGGCTATCGAAGGGGCGATCGCGCACCACGCGATAGGCCTGGACCGGCTCTCCAAAACCCTTGAGCGTATGCTCGCCGAGCGACTCGAGTTCAAATAGCGTGCCGAGAAGCTGCCGAGTGCTCGGCGCGATCACCACCCCGTTGGGCGGCGCGAGATCCTGCAGGCGGGCAGCCAGGTTCGGAGTCTCGCCAATCACGGCGAGCTCGTTTGCGCTGCCTTCCAGGGAACGGTTGCCGGCAAGCACCAAGCCTGTAGCGATGCCGACGCGCACCGCGAGGCTGGGGTTCAACCGCGGAATAGCCTCCGCGATGCTAAGAGCGGCGCGCACGGCTCGCTCCGCGTCGTCCTCATGCGCGTCCGGGTAGCCAAAATAGGCCAGGACACCGTCGCCGAGGTACTGGGCAGTGTGGCCGCGGTACCTGCCGATCACTTCGGCGCACGTTGCCTGATAGCTGCGCAGCAATGCGTCCAGGTCCTCGGGGTCCAGATCCCGCGCGAGGCGCGTCCAGCCAACGATGTCGCTGAAGAGCACCGTGACCTGCCGCCGTTCGGCCGGGCGCGCCAGCCGCTCGGTACTTTCGGCGACCGACGCGCCGCATTGACCGCAAAAGCGGAACGCCAGCGGATTCGCAAAGCCGCACGCCGGGCAGTCCCGTTCGCCAAGATCGCTCTGCATTTCCCTGTTCCCTCAGCGCTTTTCCAAGGGCGTATCAGGCCATGATAAGGAAACCTGCCGCAATGTGCATATTTCCACACTCGCGAGTGCGACAAGACCTAGACAAACCGGATCGTTTATCTCTTTGTCCGCGCCAAGGCCTGCTTCTTCCACAACTCCCAAGGCCGCTCTAGCGTGCCGCGGTTGGAGGCCTGGGAGCGCTTGCCCTCCTCGTCGCTGAGGAACTCGATCGGGCCTTCGAGCTGCGTCGCCTGCAGTTGCAGGCGCGCATTCATCTCCGTGTAGATCGCGCGGAACACGGCCTCCGGCACGCTGTCGCCGATCACCGTCATGCCGTGGCCGCGCATCAGCACGCAGTTGCATTTCGCCAGCGTGCCGGCGAGCGCCTTGCCCAGCGGACGATCGCGAATCAGCAGATCGTTGTCCGGTGTTGTTTCCCTGATCTCGAAAACCGGAGTACCGGACCAGAGAAACGAACCCATGTGATAGATCGGGCGCAATTTCGTCCGCGTGACGCCGAACGGGATCACCGAGGCGGAATGGCTGTGCACCACCGCCATCACCTCGGGCCGCGCGCGGTAGATCTCGCCGTGGATGTAGCGCTCGAGGAAGCCCTTGCGCTTGTCGCCCGGCAGCGGCTCGCTGTCGGCGTCGAGCTCCATCAGGTCGGCGGCGGTGACCAGCGCGGGCGCGAGCGAGCGCGACATCACGAAGCGGTCGGGCCGCTTGTCGCTGCGCGCGCTGACGTGGCCGTAGGCGTCGAGCACTTCGTGCTGGGCAAGGATGCGGCTCGCGGCGACCAGGTCTTCGATCAGCCCACGGCTGGCGGAAATCTTCAATTTCTTCATTTGTGTCTCAGCTCCCTCAGTACAGGCGACATGGCGTAGAGCACCCCGATGAACGCGATCGCGGTCCCCGCCAGCATCATGGACGCGTTACGCACCCCGGCCGCGTCCGACAGCGGTCCGGCGACCAGCGCGCCGAGCGAGATCAGCGCCGGGTTGAGCATCATCAGGCTGGAGATGCGGCCGCGCATCGCTTCCGGCGCCGACATCTGCACCATCGCCATGTTGCTCGAAGCGTGCGCCATCTCGGCCGCGCCGCCGATCACGCTCAGCGCAAGCGCGAGCGCAAAGGACGGGCTGAGCGCGACGCCGATGATTGCGGCCGCCATCACCACGATCCATACCGACTGGATCAGGCCCTGGCGCTCGGCACGTCCGAGCGCGTTGGCGATGAAGCCGCCGAGCGTGCCGCCGACGCCGACCGCGGTCAGCAGCAGGCCGAGGCCGGTCGGCCCGACGGCGAACACGTCTTTCGCATAGATCGGATACAGCGTGCCGAACACCGGGATCAGCAGGAAAAACGGCAGGAAGCCGACCGCCAGCAGCACGCGCGTGCGCGGATTCGATGCCGCGAAGCGCAGGCCCTCCGCCATGTCGTGCCAGGGTGATTTCTGTTCCGCGGGCGCAATGCGCGACGGGAACACGACGAACAACACCATCACCCCGGAAGCCGCATAGAGCACGCCTTGCAGGAAGAACGTGCCGGCACCGCCGAATGCGGCGATGAGGTAACCGGCGACCATCGGGCCAAGCACGCGCGCCATCGAGAATCCGATGGTGTTGAGCGCGACCGCTTTCACCGCGATCTCACGCGGCACCAGCTCGAAGGCGGTGGTGAAGCGCGCCGGCCGGTCCATCACGTTGCACGCGCCCATCAACACGGTAAAGAGGAACAGCATCCAGGTGCTCACCAGCCCGAGCGCCAGCGCGGCGCCAAACGACAGGTTCACCGCGGCGGCAAGGCCCTGGCTCGCCTGCATCAGGCGCCGCCGGTCGTAGCGGTCTGCGGCAACGCCGGACACCGGCGCGAGCAGGATCATCGGGATGGCGCGCGCGCCCATCACCGCGCCGAGCAGCGTTCCCGAACCGGTGATCTCGTACACCACCCAGCCGAGCGCCGCGTGCTGGATCCACTGGCTCGTCCAGGAGAACATCGACCCCGACCAAAGCCAGCGGAATTCGCGGTGCGCTAGCGGCGACTGCAGTCAACGTCCTTAATTGCGCCTTGCCGGGGTCGCGGCTCCGCTCATGTTGGTGTCGTAGCCGGGCACCACGCGCACGTCCACCACGCAGACTTGGCCGTTTTTGACGTGATCAATGGCTTCTCTCAACGCAGGGGCTAATTCATTCAAATGCTTCACCGGCCCGATGCCCACAGCGCCCTGCGCCCGTCCCATCGCGGCGAGATCGATGTCGGGTTGGTCGATGCGCTGGCCGATCCACTTGTTCTCCACCGGCCGGCCGCGCTCCTTCGCCACGCGCTCCTGGTGCAGCTCGTCGTTGTAGAACGAGCGGTTGTTGGCCACGATCATCAGGCACGGCAACTTGTAGTGCGTCGCGGTCCACACCGCGGTCACGCCCATCAGGAAATCGCCGTCGCCCATGATGCCGACCACCATGCGCTTCGTGTCCTTCAACGCGAGCGCCGCGCCGACGGTCAGGCCGGGCCCCGCCCCCACGCCGCCGCCGCCATCCGCGCCCAGGTAATCCATCGGATGCCTGAAATGGCGGTACGCGCCGTTCCATCCGAGCGGCAGCTTCGAGATGCACATGTCCATGTTCGCCGTGAGCTCGTTGAACGCCTGCGCAAGGGCCCGGATGGACAATGCGGTGTCGGTTGTTGCCTGATTCTGGGTTTTCGGTTGAACCACGGCTGGGCGGGGCCGCACAGCTTCCACCAGGAGCGGCACGGCCACATCCGGCTCGCACATCATGTACACGTCGGACGGCGGCAGGCCCTGGTAGTCCATGCTCCAGCCGCGATGCGAGTGCGCGTCGACGGAAACGCGAATCACCTTCGACCCGATCGGCGTGTCGCCCCACGCCGCCTTGAGCATCCCCATGGTGTCGACCCAGTCGAGCGCCAGCACCACGTCGGCTTCGCGCAGGACCTTCTTGCTCGTCTCGTCCGGAAATGTCGCCGGCGGCGCGGCGTGCAGCGGATGGTCGGTCGGGAATGCGGCCGGCGTCTTGATGTCGGTGAACACCCGCGCCTGCAGCTTTTCGGCGAGCGCGACGCGCGCTTTCCAGCCGGCTTCGCTGCGGCTGACGCGCCCGGCGAGGATCACCGGGTTCTTCGCGGCGGAAAGCAACTGGGCAGCTTGCTGAACCAGTTCGCTGCTCGGATGGGTTGATTTTGGAGCTTCAAAACGCGAAACATCCGGGATCGGCGGCAGCGGCCCGATCTTCGCTTCCTGCAGCGCGGCGTCGAGATTGACGTAGGTGGGGCCGCGCGGCGCGGTGTCGGCGATCTGCACCGCGCGCAGCAACGCTTCATAGGCCGCCGGCACGGAAGCGGGCTGGTTGTCCCACTTGGTGTAGTCGCGGACCAGAGCGCCCTGGTCCGCCGAGGTATGGATCCAGTCGATCCATGGCCGGCGCTTCGCCGCGTCCCAGGGGCCGGTGGCCCCGAGGATCAGCATCGGCATGCGGTCGCACCACGCGTTGAAGATCGCCATCGAGCCGTGCATCAGGCCGACGTTGGAATGCAGCACTACCCCCATCATGCGCCCCGAGGCCTTCGCGAAGCCGTGTGCGATCGCGACCGCCGATTCCTCGTGCAGGCAGAGCAGCATCTGCGGCTGCGTGTTGCCGAGGTAGTTGACGATGCTGTCGTGCAGGCCGCGGTAGCTCGCGCCAGGATTCAGCGCGAGGTACGGAATGTCGAGCGCACGCAGCATCGCTGCGATCGCGTCGCTGCCCCAGATGTCCTGCTGCGACGGCGAAGGAACCGGGACGTCGCGGGAGATTTCGGATGCCATCTCAGTCGGCCTTGATGCCGGCCTCCTTGATGATCTTGCCCCACTTCGCGTTGTCTTCGCGGATGAAGCGCGCGAAGTCGGCCGGCGAGTTCGTCACCAGCTCGATTCCCTGCGGCCCGAGCTTCGACTTGAGGTCGGGGCTGCCCAGGATCTTCACCACTTCGGCATGGATCTTCGTCACCACGTCGGACGGCGTCTTTGCGGGAACGAAAAGGCCGAGCCAGGGATCGAGCGAGTAGCCGGGAACGCTTTGCGCGATGGTGGGCGTATCGCCGAGCAGGCGAAGCTTTCCTTCCTTGATGTGCGGCAGCAGTGTGTTCGCGGCGCCGATCCACACCTGGATGCGGCCCGGCAGCAGGTCGGCGACCGCCGGCGCTGCACCTTTATAAGGCACGTGGTTCATCTTCGTGCCGGTCAGGAGCTGGAACATGGTCGCGCCGAGGTGCTGCGGGCTGCCGTTGCCGGAGGAGCCGAAGTTCAGCTCGCCCGGCTTCGACCTGGCGAGTGCGATCAGCTCCGGCACCGACTTCGCCGGCAGGTCGGGGTTGACGACCAGCAGGAACTGGATGCGCGCGACCTGGGTGACCGGGATCAGGTCGACCAGCGGGTCGAACGGCTGCTTGCCGAGGTAAGGATTGACCGAAAAGACGTTGTCCGGCGCGAGCAGCCAGGTGTAGCCGTCGGGCGGGCTCTTGGCGACGAGGTCGGAACCGATGTTCTGGCTGCCGCCGGTGCGGTTCTCGACCACCACCGGCTGCGTCCAGACCCCCGACAGCCCCTGGGCGATGGCGCGCGCGATGGTGTCCGGCGAGCCGCCGGGCGTGAGCGGCACGACGATCCTGACGGGGCGCTCAGGAAAGCCCTGCGCTGCAGCAAATACCGGGAAAAGCGCGGCCAACGCGACCAGCAGCCATTTGCCCATCGATCTCCTCCACCTTCGATTTCGCGCCGCCAGTTTACCTATTCGGAGTCGCGGCATACGATGGTCTTTCACAGGAGGAAACACCATGCTGACCCCCGAGGAACTGGAGAAGCTGTCCGGCGCCGAGTCGCTGTTCCCGTCGCCGATCCCGGTGCAGTTCGTCTCGAGCGACGAGTACATGGCGCAGCCGCAGACCGCGCAGCAGAAGGAGTTCGAGGCGCGCGTGAAGGACATCGGCGCGCGCATGGCGAAGAAGAACAGCGTCAGCCGGCGCAAGTTCTTCAAGACCGCCGGCGGCATGGCGGCCGCGTTCGTGGCGATGAACGAGGTGCACGCCAAGGGCGGCCAGCCGATCTACGAGGTGCTGAAGGGCGAGGCGTCCAATCTCGACATTGCGCAGGCGCGCGCCGACGACCTGAAGAAGCAGTTCGTGATGGACATGCATACGCACTTCCTGCGCGAGGGCACGCCGATCCGCGCCTTCGTCGCGCAGCGCGAGGCGGTGGGCAAGGCGGGCTGGAACCCGGCGCTGGCCGGCAAGCCGCAGACCATCGACGACCTGATGTTCCCGAACTACGTGAAGGAGATCTTTCTCGACAGCGACACCAAGGTGGCCTGCATCAGCGGCTCCTACTCCGAGGACGAGAAGTTCTCCTTCCTGACGAACGACATGAAGCGCGACGCGCGCGAGAAGGTGAACAAGGAATCCGGCACGCGCCGCATGTACGCGCACGCCATCTTCACGCCCGGCCGCGACGGCTGGATGGAGAAGGTCGAGGAGGAGAACGCGCGCCTCAAGCCCGACTCCTGGAAGGGCTACACCATCGGCGACAACACCAACAAGCACCTCGCGAAGCGCCCGTTCCGCCTCGACGACGAGAAGCTGATGTACCCGTTCTACGAGAAGCTGGTGAAGTGGTCGAAGGAGAATCCCGACCGCCCCGGCCTGAAGAACGTCTGCATCCACAAGGGCCTGTTCCCGCCGTCGGTCGAGCGGCAGTTCCCGCACCTCCTCGGCTACTGCGACGTGGGCGACGTGGGCCAGGCGGCGAAGGACTGGCCGCAGCTCAACTTCGTCATCTACCACTCGGCCTACCGCTGGGTCGCCGGCCCGGGCGGCACCGCCTCTGCGGCGTGGGACCAGCTGCAGCGCCAGGGCCGCGTCGACTGGGTCAGCGACCTCGCCGACATCCCGGGGCAGTATGGCGTGAGCAACGTCTACGCCGACCTCGGCCAGATCTTCGCCCACAGCAACATGGCGGAGCCGCGTGTCGCCGCGTTCATGCTCGGCTACATGATCAAGAACATGGGCGCCGACCACGTGGTGTGGGGCACCGACTCGCTCTGGACCGGCGCGCCGCAGTGGCAGATCGAGGCGCTGCGCCGCATGGAAATCCCCGAGGAGATCCAGAAGAAATACGGCCTCGCGCCAATGGGGCCCGCCACCGGTCCGGTGAAGACCGCGATCCTCGGCGGCAACAACGCCCGCCTCTACGGCTACACGCCGAAGATGATGAGCTCGCTCGAGAACGACAAGCTCGCGTACTGCAAGTCGATCTACGAGAAGCACGGCGGCGAGCGCACCAACCTCGCCTACGGCTACATCAACAAAGGCTAGATTTTCTTTTTCAGTCCGGGATCGCGCCGAGCAGATAGGCGGCCTCCAGCACGGCCGCCGGGCGACCGAGGGCGCCGAACCAGCGCCGGAAGATCTCCACGATCTCGTCGCCCGCGTAGACCTGCGCGAGGCCGGTGTTGACGGCGAGACGCAGGCTCGAATCGCCGCGCGGCAGAACGATGCCGTAGGGCTCGTACGAGAGCTGGTCCGGCAGTATCGTGAGCGAGCGGGGGTCCTTGGCCTTGGATCCGATGCCGAGCAGCAGCAGCTTGTCGCTGGCGAAGGCGTCCGCCTTTCCTTCCTCGAAAGCGGCGAACGCTTCGTCGCGCGACTTGAACGGCAGCACGCTGGCGTTCATCTGGCGGCGCTTCAACTGCAGATTGATGGCGCCCTCGTTGGTGGTACCGGCGACGACCGCGATCTTCTTGCCCGACATGTCGGAAAGCGAGCGCAGGCCCGAATCGGCCTTGACCAGCAGCCCGGTGCTCTCGACGAAGGTGATGCTTGAAAAGTCGACTTCCTTCATGCGCGCCAGCGTCATCGTGCTCGAGCCGCACTCCATGTCCGCGCGGCCCTTGGCCACGGCTTCGAAGCGCGTCTGCACCGTCACCGGCACCCAGTTCACCTTGAGGCCCGGCGCATTGAGCTGGCGCTCGATCGAGTTCACCACGCGCTTGCACAGGTCGATCGCGAAGCCGTCGGGCTGGCCCTTGTCGTTCACGTAGGAAAACGGCACCGCGTCGGCGCGATAGGCGATCGAAATCGCCTTGCTTTCCGCGATCTTCTTCAGACGGCCTTCCGGAGCCTGCGCTTGAGCCGCCGCGGCGGCAAACAAAACGAGGACGAACAGCAGCAGCGCACGCATGTTTCTCTCCTTTGGTGGACTGGCCTGGACTTGCGCCAAGATGCAGTCTACGCGCGCTCTAGTCCCGGGGCCGGACTTTCCGGAACATGACGAGCAGCGCCACGTCGTAGACGGACTTGAGCACGCCGCACAGCAGGAGCGGCGCGGCCATCGCACCAACGGCGAACATGGCGCCGGTGAGCGAGGGACTGAGCGAGGACGCCAGGCTGCGCGGCACGGCGGTGAAGCTCGCCGCCGCCGGGCGCTCCGCTGGCGTTACCACGGACATGACGTAGGCGCCGCGCGCCGGCACGTCCATTTGCGACAGCAGGCTGCGCACCAGCAGCAGGCCGAGCGCGACCTGGAGCGTGGGCGCGAACGCGGCGGCGATCAGGCAGAAGTTTGCCGGCAGGTGCGTGAACACCATGGTGTTGACCAGGCCGATGCGCCGCGCGAGCGGCGCCGCGGCGAGCTGCGACACTGCGCTCAGCAGGCCGGTCCAGAAGAAGAACGCGCCCGCGGCGGTGATGGACAGGTCGAAACGCTCGAACAGCCAGAGCGCCATCAGCGAGTTGATCATGAAGCCGCCGGCGAACGCATCGACGCTGAACAGGCCGGCGAGCTTCCATACTGTCGCTTTGGACGGACCCAGTGGCGCGGGAGCTTTCTCGGCATGGTCGGTGCGCGGGAAACGCATGTACAGCAGTCCGACGATGAAGCCGATCACCCCGTACAGGACGAACATCAGCTTCAACCCATCCAGCATCGTCATGCCATGCCGCCCGGCGAGCCACTCCGGCGCTGCGGCGGCCAGCGCGCCGACCGCGCCAAACAGCGAGCCGATGAAGCTGTAGCGCGCGAACGCGCTGGTGCGCGTCTCCGCAGGCGTTGCCGCCGCGAGCGCGGTGTGTTCCAGTGGATAGAACACGCTGACGTCGCCGCCGCCGGGGTTCATGGTGCCGGCGAGCGCTACGACCAGCAGCGGCCACAGTGAGGAAAACGCGGCAAAGCCGACGCCGGTGGCCACCATCAGCGCCGCCGCTGCGATCAGCAGGCGGCGCAGCTCGAACCGGTGTCCCCAACGTCCTACGGCAAGCGTGGCGGCCGCCGAGCCGAGCATGGTGACGGTGCTCAGGAATCCCACTTCCAGCGTGCCGAAGCCGAGCGCGATCAGGTAGACCGGCAGCAGCACGGCCACATAGCCATCTGCGAACGCACGCAGCGAGCGCGCGCTCAGCAGCGCGCCGATCATTTCGCGACGTAGCTGAAGTCGTCGAACGAGGTGACGCTGTCGGCCTTGGTCCAGAGGCCGACCGCGCCCGCGCCCTTGATGTGGCTGTCGTCGACTTCGATATACAGCTTTCCGTCCAGGGTCACGCGAATACGAGTACCGCTGAATTCGACCGCCAGCGTGTGCCAGCTTTTCGGCGCCACCGGCGCGTTCACGTACTTGATGGTGTTGCGCCGGCCTTTTTCCGTGTAGTAGAGGGAGACGTTGTTCTCCAGCGCATTGGCACGCGCCACATAGTAGTTGTCGCCGTCCTTCCAGCGCCACACCACGCCGCCCGCCTGGTCTTCCTTGCCGGCGAGCGGCTTGAACTTCACCTCGACCCGGCCGTTCTCCGCCGACACGTCGGGACGCACGATCCAGGGGAAGGTCCCGGAGCCCGACTGCTGCAATACGTTTGGCTTGCTCGGCGCCGAGGGGTCCTGCTTCACTTCCCACACCGGGTTGCCGCGGCCGGTGACGCCGGCGCGCCATCCAGCCGGCGCCTGTCCAGGCGAGTCCATGTCGAATCCATAGTTCATCGTGAACCTCCGATTAGCGCGAATGCGTTCGAAGAACAGCCGGCCGGCTGGACGTAAGCCGAGCGCTGGTCCGGCGCGAGACTGACGCTCTCGCCACGCACGCAGAGCCTGCTGAAGACACTGGGGCGCTCCTGGCGTTGCACGGACATCGTACAAGCGCCTCGCAACGACTGGGAGAGCCCGACCTTCTGCGCGCGACGCAGCAGCGGGTCGATCCGCCATAGCGATCCATGCGGCCCGCTCACGGCGAAATAGGCGCCGTTGCGCTCGGAGTAGACAAGGCCCGAGAAGCCGACGTCCTTGTCCGTGTCCGCGTCGAGCTCGAGCCGGTGCACGGAAACCCTGAGGGTCTCGGGATCGATCTTCCACAGCACCGGCAGCACGTTGCTCGTAACGATAACCTCGCCGCGGGGACCCAGAGCGATGTCGGGGGCGCAAGCGTAGGGCTGGGCCGCCCACTGCCAGTCCGGCAGCGCGACGGCGCGGCGCGGCTTGCCCGCCTGCTCGAGGAACAGCTCTCCCCCATCGATGACCCACGCCCGCGCGCGCTCCGGCTGCGCGCGATAGCGGGAGGGCTCGGCAGCCGCGTTGCCGAAAAGCAGAAGCATCACCGCGGCGGACAACCAGAGGTTCTTGGCACTCATGGACGCACTCCTTTCCCAACCGGGAATCGGAGCAGCGCTTGAGACGAAGTGTCTTGACTATCGGGTGTCTGCTTTCGGACCCGACCAGGGCGATGCCCTGCATGCATTGCACGTTACGGCCCTTGCTGCCGGCGGTCAATCCTTCCCACCATATCCGTGGCACGTTTATGTGACACGTATAACAGGCCGCCGCGCGTCAGCTCTTGGCCGGCAGATCTTCATAAGTCGAAATATCCATCGGCACCGTTGCACCGCCGATAGCATGCCAAGCCGTAATCCCGCCGACCACGGCGCGCGCGTTGTAGCCCCTTTGCCGCAGCTCCGTGACAGCCTTGCCGCTCACTTGGAAACCGCAGATGCAATAGACGGCAATTGGCCGGTCGCGCGGAAGACTCTCCACCCAGCGCGGCAGCGCGGAAGGCGCGTGCATGCGGGCGCCGGCCAGCATGTCCGTGCGGCGTGGCAGATCCACGGGCAGGCACAGGTCGAGAAGCATTGGCCGGTGACGCGGGTCTCCTTCGAGCGCCGCCTTGAGCTCTTCGGCAGAAATCCTCGCCTCGTCCGGCACGGGTGCGCCGTAGGGAAGAAAGACCTTGTCCTCTACCGCTTCGCCGATCGCAGCGCGATAGCGCGCGCCGATCCGGTGCCAGTTCAGATTTGCCATCACCTGATCCACGTAGGCGGCCGCTTGCGCGCCGAAATCGATGTGATAGGCGTGCTCGTACATGTCGATCGCCAGGATAGGCACCCCGCCGGGGACAGAGTGCGCATGATCGGCCGCCCAGTGGTTCACCAGCCGGCCCATGCGTTCCGACCAGGCAAGGATCGCCCAGCCCGAACCCCCGGCGAGCGCCTTGGCCATGGCAACGAACTCCGAGCGCCACGCGGCGAAGCTGCCGAAGTCGCGCTCGAGCGATCGGGCGAGCTGCGCAGCGGGCTCCTCCTGACCGGTCGGAGGATTGTCTCCCTGCCCGCCAAGCGAGTCGAAATAGATCTCGTGCAGGATCACCGATCCGGTGGCGATCAGCTCCTCGCGCTTGAGACCGTTGATCTCGAACGTGGGAGCGCTCTTCCAGTCCAGTTTCGCGAGGCGAGCGCGGATGGCATTGAGCCTGCGCAGTGCGCCCCCGTAGTTGTTGACGTAATGGCTGACCAGGAGCCGCTCGGAAAGGCCGTTCATCCGTTGTGGCTTGAGCAGGAACGGGCGGACCATGACAGTGCCGGGTACCGGATCTAGGAGTGGCATGTGTTCTCCTCAATGGCAGCGCGATAGGCCGCGATCGCCGCGGCGACGTCCTGAAGCCCGGTGCCGGTCGAATCGAACACCGTGATCTCGTGCTCCGACTCGCGCCCCGGCTTGCGGCCGCAGATGACCTGGCCAAGCTCGGCGTGGACCTCGGCGGGCGACATGACGCCGGCCGTGATTGCATGGTGCAGGTCGCCGATGACCGCGGCCTGCGCGGTAAGGTCGGTGACGACCTTGGCAGCGGCGAGAAGCGCCGGGTCGATCTCCTGCTTCTCCTCGTTGTCCGCACCGACCGCAGCGATAAAGGTTCCGGGTCGCACCATCTCCCGGGTCACGAAGTAACGCTTGGCGGTCGTGCACGTCACCACCACGTCGGCGTGGGCGAAGCACTCTTCCACGGTGTGCGCCACTTTCAGCGTCATTCCGGTCGAGCGATTGATCGCGTCGGCGAACGCGACCGCCCTGGCGCGCTGCAGGTCGTAGACCATTACCCGTTCCGGCCGGCCCGCCGAATACAGCGCGAGGAGCTGCGCCTCGGCTTGGCCGCCGCAGCCGCATACCGCGAGGGTGCGCCAGTCCCTGCGCGCGAGATACTTCGCCGCGATCGCGCTCGCCGCCGCAGTGCGCAGCGCCGTGATCGAGCCGGAATCCATGATCGCGAGCGGCGTCCCGTCGCCTGCATCGCTCAGGATGACTGCGCCCTGGATCGTCGGCAGCCCGCGCGACGCGTTGCCGGGGAAGTTCGCGTTGACCTTCGCGGCGAAATACGGCCGGTCGGTGCTCAGCAGGCCGGCCTTCACGTGGAAGCTCCCCTGCTCCGCATGCATGGCCAGTATCGCCGGCGGCGGCGCCTTCCCTTCGCCGAGCAGGCGGAAAGCGTGCTCGACGGCGGCAAGACAGACCTCGGGGGAGAGCAGCCGCGTAACCTCGGCGCGGTCGAGGAACAGCATCCCGGCAGTCTTACGAAGCGTGCGGTGCGCGGTCAATGGGCGAGGCCCATTCTTTGGCACGTTCCGGTGATACGTATAACATCGTTCCCATGTTCAACGCCCTGGTCCTCAGCCTGCCCACGCGCAACTCGACGCTGCGCATGCGCGTTTGGCGCACGCTGAAGGAATGCGGAGCAGCGGTGCTCCGGGACGGCGTTTACCTGCTGCCGCAAGCGGAAGCGTTCGACAAGTTGGAGAAGGAAATCCGGGCGCACGGCGGCTTTGCGATGACGTTCGATGCAACGCCGCACGCCGAGGACGACCAGGCCGTCCTGCGCGCCCGCTTCGACCGTACGGCGGAGCATGCTGCCCTGGTCGCTCGGATTTCGGCCGCAAGAGCATCGCTGGCGACGCTTGGGCCCCGGCGCGGCCTGACCGCGCTGCGTCGGATCGAGCAAGCCTTGGACAAGACATCGCGCATCGACTTTTTCCCTGGCCAGGCGAAGGAGCAGGCAGCCGCGGCGCTCGCATCGCTCAAGGCGCGCTACGCCGAGCTCTATGCGCGCAACGAGCCGCGCGCGTCCATGAAGGGCCTGCGGCCCCTAGACCGTGCGCGCTACCACAAGCGCGTCTGGGCCACCCGCAAGGCGCCCTGGGTGGATCGCCTGGCAAGCGCCTGGCTGATCAAGCGCTTCATCGACCGCGACGCCAAGTTCGTCTGGATCGCGCGGCCGAGCGAATGCCCGAAGAAAGCGGTCGGCTTCGACTATGACGGCGCCGAGTTCACCCATGTGAAGAACCGCGTCACCTTCGAGGCGCTGGCCGCTGCGTTCGGGCTGGATCAGGACCCGGCGCTCGCCAAGATCGGGGCCGCGGTCCACTTCCTCGACGTCGGCGGCATTCCGGTGCCGGATGCCACCGGCCTCGAGACCATGCTGAAGGGCGCCAGGGAAAAGGCGCGCGGAGACGATGCGCTGCTCGCCGAGGCGATGCGGACCTTCGATCTGCTGCACTCGGCGTATCGCGCGCATGCGAAGCCGGCCATGCCAAGCTAACATTCGGCCCATGCAAATTCTCGCGATCTCCGGCAGCCTGCGAAAAGGCTCCTACAACACGGCGGCGCTGCGCGCCTGCAACGACCTCCTTCCCGCAGGCATGACGCTGCGCATCACGGGCATCGCCGACCTGCCGATATTCAACCAGGATGTATTCGACGCCGGTATCCCGGAGCCGGCCAAGCGCCTGCGCGCCGAGATCGCCGAGGCCGATGGCGTGCTGATCGCCAGCCCGGAGTACAACTTCTCGCTCAGCGCGGCGTTGAAGAACGCGATCGACTGGGCCTCGCGTCCGCCCAACCAGTCCTGGCAGGAAAAGCCGGTCGCCATCTTCTCCTGCACGCAGGGGCCGCTCGGCGGCGCGCGCGTTCAGTACGACCTGCGGCGCATCCTCGGCCAGCTCTGGGCGCACGTGCTGCCGCGGCCCGAAGTGTTCATCGGCAGCGCGCCGGGCAAGTTCGACGCGCAGGGCAAGATCACCGACGAGGCCACGAAGAAATTCCTCACCGACCTGCTCGCCGGCTTCAAGCCGTGGGTCGAGCGGATGAAGCTCAAGAAGTAGCCAGCGAGAAATACAACTCCCGGAGATCGGTGCGCCGGGCGAGGTTCGCCGTGCTGTCCTCCAGCGCCACCCTGCCCTTGATCAGCACGTAGGCGCGCTGCGCGAACTCGAGCGCGATGTCGAGCTTTTGCTCGACGATCAGCATCGTCATGCCGCTCGCGCGCAGCTTCTCGAGCGCGGCCCTGATCTGGGTCACCACGAGCGGCGCGAGCCCCAGGAACGGCTCGTCCAGGAGCAGCAGGCGCGGATTGCTCATCAGGGCGCGGCCGATCGCCAGCATCTGCTGCTCGCCGCCCGAGAGCGTGCCCGCGGGCTGGGCGCGCCGTTCCTTCAGCCGCGGGAACAGCCCGTAGACATAGGCGAAGCGTTCGCCGATCTCGCCTTGCAGCCGCACCGCGCCGAGGCGCAGGTTGTCCTCCACGCTGAAAGGCGCGAACACCAGGCGGCCCTCCGGAACCAGCGCCACGCCGGATGCGACGATGGCATGGCTCGTTTCGTCGACCAGATTGCGGCGCTCGAAATCGATGCGGCCGCTGCGGCGCGGGATGGTGCCGGTAATCGCCGCCAGCAAGGTCGACTTGCCCGCGCCGTTCGGCCCGAGCAGCGCCACGGTTTCGCCCTTCTCGACGGCGAGCGAGACACCCTGCAGCACCGGCGCCGCGCCGTAGGAAGCCCGCAGGTCAGAGAGCCGCAGCATCGCCGAGGTAGGCATCCATCACGGCCCGGTCCGCGCGCACTTCCTGCGGCGTGCCCTGCGCAATGCGCGCGCCGAAATTCAGCACCACCACGCGCTCGGCGAGCGGGAGCAGGAAGCGCATGTCGTGCTCGATCAGCAGCACCGCGATGCCGCGCTCGGCGATTCCGCGGATGATGCCGGCGAGGCGGTCCAGTTCGGCCGCCGTGAGGCCTGCCGCCGGCTCGTCGAACAGGATCGCGCGCGGCTCGCCCGCGAGCGCGCGCGCGATCTCGAGCAGGCGCCCCTGGCCGAAGGAGAGCGTGCCGACGTCGGCGTCGCGCAGGCCGGCGAGGCCGACGAACTCGATCAGCTCCTCGGCGCGGCGGCGCTGCTTCTGCTCTTCGCCGGAAGCCTTGCGGGAAAAGGGATTCCTGCGGAACTGCGTATGGGCGCCGACCATCACGTTCTCCAGCACCGGCATGCCGCTGAACGGGCGGTTGTGCTGGAAGGTGCGCATCAGCCCGCGGCGCGCGATCTGGTGCGGCGGCAGGCCGAGGATCGAATCTCCGGCAAAGCGGATCTCGCCTTCGTCGGCGGCGTAGGTGCCGGCGATGATGTTGAAGGTCGTAGTCTTGCCCGCGCCGTTCGGCCCGATCAGGCCGAGGATCTCGCCGTCGCGCAAATTGAAGTCGAGCCCCGCCACGGCGGTCAGGCCGCCGAAGCGCTTGGTGAGGCGCCTTACTTCGAGAATCGATCCCTGCATCGGTCCCATATTCCGATCAATCCCTTGGGTTGAACCAGGATCACCGCGAGCATCAGCACGCCGAAGACCAGCTGATGGTGGTGGCCGACGACCGGCGCGAGCCAGAACGGCAGCAGGAACAGCAGGATCGCGCCGATGGCGGCGCCGGCATGGCGCCCCGCGCCGCCGACGATCACCATGAACAGGATGAGGAAGGCATTGTCGATGCCGAAGATCGGCGGGTTCACCGTGTTGTCGACGAAGGCGTAGACCATGCCGGCGATGCCGGCGAGCGTGCTGGTGAGCGTGAACACGATCACCTTGGTGCGCACGACGTCCACGCCCATGGCCGCCGCGGCCTCGGGGTTGTCGCGCACGGCGCGGCAGGCGCGCCCGAACCAGGAATGGTCGAGCCGCCACAGGATCGCAAGGGTGGCGCCGAGCAGCGCGACGACGACCAGGGTGTACGGAGGGCCGGCGAGGCGCCAGCCGAAGATGAGCGGCAGCCGGTAGTTGGCGATGCCGCCGGCCCCGCCGGTGACGTTGCCGCCTTCGTTCAGCACCACGATGAAGAGCTGCGCGAGCGCCAGCGTGACCAGCGCGAGGTAGAAACCCTCCAGGCGCGTCGAGGGAATCGCCACCGCGAGCGCGAGCGCCACGCAGATCACCACGCCCAGCAGGATCGCCACCGGCAGCGGCAGGCCGGCCTGGAACGTCAGGATCACCACGCTGTACGCGCCGACGCCGTAGAACGCGAAGTGCGAGAACGCCACCTGCCCGCAGATGCCGAACAGGAAGTTGTAGCCGAGCGCGAGCGTGATCCACAGCAGGAGCTTGCGGTAGACGTCGTTGTGGTAGCTGCCGAGGAAGAACGGCAGCGCAGCCAGCGCCACGAATCCCCCCACCCAGGCGGCGACCCGGATCATGCCCGCGCCTTCAGCAGGCCGGTCGGCCTCGCCAGCAGGAAGATCATCAGGAACAGGAGCGGGACGCCTTGCGTATATCCCGAAGGAATCGGCGCGTAGCGCGCGGTGAGCTGCTCGGCGAACGCGAGCAGCAGGCCGCCAAGCAATGCGCCCTCGACGCGCCCGACGCCGCCGATGACCAGCGCGGTAAAGCCCTGGATCGCAAGCGGGACGCCCATCAGGTAGTGCGCGGAAATGTTCGGCGAGACCAGCAGGCCCGCCATCCCCGCGGCGCCCGCGCCGCCGGCGAACGACAGCGCGGTGACGCGCGAAAGGTTGATGCCCATGAGCGCCGCGGCGCGCCGATTGAGCGCCACGGCCTCGAAGCTCTTGCCCCACAGCGTCTTTTCGAAGAACAGCCAGGCGCCGATGAACACCGCCAGGGTGACTGCGATGATGAAGAAGGTCTGGTAGGAGCCGCCGATCCCGGCGAACTCGAGGCGGCCGATGCCGAACGGGAACGGCACCGGCATCGGGTCGGGCGGGAAGCTGACCGAGATGGCTTCGCGGGTGATCACGAGCACGCCGAGCAGCGCGAGGATCGGCGCCAGGATCGGCGCGCCCCGCTCCACCAGCGGCCGCACCGCGACCCGCTCCGTGGTCCAGCCGACGAGCATCATGAAAGCAACCACCGCCGCCATGCCCAGGGCGTAGGTCCACTCCCAGCGCGACAGCAGCAGATGGCCGCCGAACGCCGCCACCATCGCCCACTCGCCCACCGCGAAGTTGATGATCCCGGTCGGCCGGATCATCAGCAGGTAGGCGAGCGCGATCAGGCCATAGATGCAGCCCGACGCCGTCGCGCTGACGGCGAGCTCGAGGAAATCCTGCAAGCGCGAACCGCTGGCTTTTCTGCCTTAGCTACTTCTGGCCGACGTGCACCACCCGGCCCTGCTTGTCCTTCTCGTAGACCCGCACCACCATGCCGTTCGGGTCGAAGCCCGCGCGCTTGCCGTCGGGGAAGCTGTACTTCATCCCCTTCGCGCCCATCACCCCGGCATAGTTGGTCTTCTGCATCGCCTCGCGGATCTTCTCCTTGTCGGTCGAGCCGGCGCGGCGGATCGCGTCGGCGACCAGCATGATGCCGTCGTAGCCGTAGCCGTGCATGTTTTGCGGGTCTTTCCCGGTCGCCTTCCTGAACGCGGCTTCGAACGCCTTGACCTCGGGCTTGTCCGGGTCGTAGGCGTCGACGAAAGTGATGCCGTCGATCAAGCCCTTCGCCACCGTCTCGTAGACCGGCACCGAGAGGTTGTACGAGGAGTGGATCGGGAATTTCACGCCGAGCTCCTTGTACGCGCGGAACACCAGCACGTTCTCCGCGGTCAGCACGCCGGCGAGGAACAGGGCCTCCGGGTTCGCCGCGCGCAGCTTCTGCATCTGCGGCATCGCGGTGGTCGCGCCGCGCGCCACCACTTCCTCGGCGACGATCTGGATGCCGGCCTTCTCCAGCGTGCCCTTGAAAGCCTTGGCGATCGCCTGGCCGAGCTCGGAGTTGTCGGTGATCAGCGCGACGCGCTTGAAGTTCTTGCTCTTGGCATGCGAGAGCAGCGTCGCGATCTGGATCGAGCCGAGCGGGCCGGTCTGCCAGAAGTACGGATTCGGCAGCTGCGTGGTCAGATAGTCGGCCGAGTTGGTCGGCGTCATTTGCGGCGTCTTCGCCTCCATCGTGACCGTCTGCTGCTGCTGCGCGGCGGGGCTGAGCGAAACGCTGATGATGAACACCACGCCCTGGTCGACGAGCTTGCGCGCGAGCGCCGCGGAAATGTCGGGCCGGGACTGGTCGTCCTCGATCAGAAGCTCGATCTTGCGGCCGAGTATCCCGCCCTTCTGGTTGATCTCGTTGGCGCCGAACACCACGCCTTCGGTGTTGGGCTCCGAGTACGGCCTGGAAACACCGACCCGGTCGGTGATCACGCCGATCTTGATGGTTTCCTGCGCGTGGGCGCCAACGGCAAGAGCGCCCAGCGCGAGCGCTACGACCAGCTTCCTCATGAACTCCTCCTCAAATCAGAGCAAACGTTGTTTATCCATCCATCCTACACAAAGATCGACCGCCTGCTTCAGCAGTTCCGGTTGTCCCTGGTAGTAGTGCGTCGCCCCCTTGATCACCTTGAAGGTCTTGTCGCTGCTGGCAGCGGCGTCGTGGATGATGCGCGCGTGCGGCTGCGGCACCGCATCATCGGCCGAATTCTCGATCGCCAGCAGCGGCACCGAGATCGAGCGCGCGCACTTCGGCCCGTCGGCGTTGGAATCGTCCAGCGACCACTGCGACAGCCAGGCGCGCAGCGTCGAGAAGCGGGCGATGCCCACGGGGCCGGTGTTCGCGGTTTCCGGCGCGCCGAGGAAGGTCCAGCGCGGCTTGCGGTCGTTGGGCTCGATCGCCGGATCCATGAAGCGCACGTCGCACAGCGTCCGGTACGTGACGAAGCCGCGCTCGAGCTCGCCGGTATTCAGCTTTTTCAGCTTTTCCAGGGTCTCCTTGACCCACGCGGTGCGCGACCTGAGCCTGCGTAGCTGTGCGGAGCGGAACTCGCGAACGAAGTCTTCCGAATACGGCGGCTGGTTGGGGCACTTCGGGTTGTAGATGTCGAGCTCGAGGTCGCGCGTGTCCGGATCGGCCTCGTCGATGACGCTCGGATCGATCCACTCCGCCAAGACTCTCGCGCGCGACAGGTGTGCGGCCTGGAAGATGAGCGCGTCCGCTGGAATCAATCCCGAGAGATCGACGGGATCGCCGGCTGGGGTCTGCTTGACGAAAGGCTTCTGCGCCTGCGCCTGGTAGAAGAGCGACAGCGACCCGCCGCCCGACCAGCCGCACAGCACGATCTTCTCGTAGCCCCACTTCTCCTTCGCGTGGCGGATGTACGCGCCCAGGTCGAGCGCCACTTTCTCCATGATGAGCGGGGTGTCGTTCTTCATGAAGCGCGAGCCGGCGCACAGCACGTCCACGCCGGCCTTCGCCAGCGCCGGCGGCACCGGCAGGAGCTGCAGCGTGGTGGCCGGGTGCATGAACACCGCGAGCGTTTTCGAACGCTTGCCCTGCGTAGCGAAGCGGATGCCCTCCAGGTTCACCATCCCCTGCGAGCCGGCGAAGCCGTAGACCTCGCGGAACTGCGACGTCTCCGCGTACTGGATGTGCACCCACTCAGGCGTCACTTTTTGTGCACCCAGTCGGCGTGGTGCGGCGCCTTCTTCGTTTTCGTCCACTCGTCGAGCATGGGGACGCACACGTCGGCCAGGTCCTTCTTCATCTTCGCCGTGGTGGTGTCCACCGCGAGCTCGAGGCGATGACCGTTCGGGTCGAAGAAGTAGATCGACTTGCAGATCGTGTGGTCGGTCGGGCCGACCACCTCGATGCCCATCTTTTCCAGCTTCGCCTTGTAGGCCATCAGCGTCTTCTCATCCGGCACGCGCAGCGCAAGGTGCTGGACCCAGGCCGGCGTGTTCTGGTCGCGGCCCATCGGCGGCGACTCCGGCACTTCGAAGAAGGCGACGTAGCTGCCGTCGTCCATGCGGAAGAAGATGTGCATGTAGGGCGACTGCTCGCCGGTGCTCGGCACGCGGTCCTCCGCCATCGCCATGGCGTACTCCAGGCCGAGCACCTTGCTGTAGAACTCGGCGGTCTGTTTCGCGTCCTTGCAGCGATACGCGACGTGGTGCAGCGATTTGATGTCCATATAATCGATTATTTCCCACGGAGGAGCGATGGACAAGCGAAACCACAAGGAGCGCTACGACGCCGGCCTGAAAACCCGCCGCGAGGTGCTCGGCGCGCCTTACGTCGACAAGGCCATGCAGGGCGTCGACGAATTCAGCCAGGAGTTCGTCGAGCTGCTCAACACCTACTGCTGGAACGACATCTGGAACCGCCCCGGCCTGCCCCGCAAGACTCGTTCCGTCCTCAACCTGGGCATGCTGTGCGCGCTCGGCAAGGAGCACGAGCTCAAGCTCCACATCCGCGGCGCGCTCAACAACGGCCTGACCAAGGAAGAGATCAAGGAAGTGTTCCTCCAGGTCGCCATCTATTGCGGCGTTCCCGCCGCGGTGGTCGCGTTCCGCTGCGCGAAAGAGGTGTTCCAGGGCTGATGAAAACCGTCGCGTTCATCGGCCTCGGCATCATGGGCAAGCTCATGGCGGCCAACCTGGCGAAGAAGTTCAAGGTCCGTTCCTACGACCTCAACGGGAGTGGGAACTGCCGCACGGCGCGTGCGGCGGCCGAGGGCTCCGAGGTGCTGATCACCATGGTGCCCAACGGCAATGACGTACGCGATGCGGTGCTCGATGCCCTGCCCGGCCTGAAGCGCGGCGCCATCGTCGTGGACATGAGTTCGTCGGACCCCGCAGGCACACTGGCTTTGGGAAAGGTACTCAAAGCCAATCGCATTGCGATGGTCGACGCACCGGTCTCCGGTGCGCGCTTCAAGGCCAAGGACGGCACGCTGGCGATCATGGTCGGCGGCGACAAGGCGCCGGTGAAGAAGGTGATGCCGGTGCTGCAGACGATGGGAACGGAAATCTTCTACTGCGGGAAGCTGGGCGCCGGCCATGCGGTGAAGTCTCTCAACAATTACCTGGGCGCCGCCGGGACGCTGGCCGGATTCGAGGCGCTGCTAATCGCGCAGCGCTTCGGCCTCGACCCGAAGCCGATGATCGCCGCGATCAACGCCTCCACCGGCCGCAACAGCACCACGGTGCGCAAGATCCCGCAGGACATCCTGACCGGGGCCTACGCTTCGGGGTTCAAGCTCTCGCTGATGACCAAGGACGTCGGCATCGCCGCGGAGCTGGCGCGCGGGCTGCGCGTCAACACGCCATTCCTGAAAGAAACGCTAAAGCACTGGCGCGCCGCGCAGAAGCAGCTCTCGCGCAACGCCGACCACACCGAGATCTACAAGTACCAGCGAAAACTGATGCGGGGACGGAGCGCAAAATGATGAAAGCGGTCTTGTTGTGCCTGATGTTGATGCTGGCGGGATGCGGTGTCCAAGCCGGCCGGTATCAGGTGTCGCCCAACGCCGCCGGGAATGGTGGCCTTTGGCGGTTGGACACCTGGACTGGCGAGCTGGAGGAATGCGGCTTCCAGTCCGGCAAGCCCGTATGTCACGTTTTCCCGGCGCCTGCTGCGAAAAAGTGACGGTTACGCGCCGATGAATTTCGGCTTGCGCTTCTCCATGAAGGCCGCCTGGCCTTCCTTGTAGTCGGCGCTCTTGAAGCAGGCCTCCACCGCGCGCTCGGTGGCGGCGACATCGCGCTTGTCGGCGTCCTTCAGCACTTCGCCGACTACCAGCTTCGCGCACTTGACCGTTAGCGGCGCGTTGCCGGCGATGGTCTCGGTCATCTCCTTGATCACCGCGTCGAGCTGGTCGTCCGGCACCACGCGGTTGACGAGGCCCATCTTTTCGGCTTCCTGCGCGGTGAACTGCCGCCCGGTGAAGAACATCTCCTTCGCGTAGGCGGGGCCGATCAGGTCGACCAGCGGCTTCGCGCGGTTCATGCCGTAGCCCAGGCCGAGCTTGGCGGCGGGCACGCCGAACTTCGAATTCTCGGTGCAGATGCGCATGTCGCAGCACACCGCGAGCGCGGTGCCGCCGCCGATGCAGTAGCCGCGGATCATCGCGATGGTGGGAATCGGCATGCCGAGGACCGTGTCGTAGGCCTTCTGCGTGGTTTCCTGGTAGTGCGTGACGGCGGCGGCTTCCTGGCGCTCGTCCTTGAACTTGGAGATGTCCGCTCCGGAGGCGAACGCCTTGCCGCCGGCGCCGGTGACCACCACTACGCGCACCGACTTGTCGGCGCGAAAGTCCTGCATCGCCTCCATGGCGGCGGTCCACATGTCGAGCGAGATGGCGTTGTGGCGCTCGATGTTGTTCAGGATGATCCAACCGACGCCGTTCTCTTTCTTCGCGATGAGCTTGTCGCTGGGCATTACACGATTCCTTTCTTTCGGAGATCTTCGATCTCGCCGTCCCGGTAGCCGAATTCTTTCAGAACCTCGGCGGTATGTTCGCCCTGCTTGGGCGGGTGCGCGTAGGCGCGGCTAGGCGTGCGCGATAGCGTGACCGGCTGCCCGAGGTACGGCACGTCGCCGACTTTCTGCACCATGCCGAGGCTCTTCGCCTGCGGGTCGGCGAACGCCTGGTCGATCGAGTAGATCGGACCCGAGGGCACGCCGGCCTGGTTCAGGACCTCGATCCACGCGGCGGTATCGCGCTTCACGAAATAGGTTTCGAGCTCGTCGTGCAGCTTGTCGCGGTTCTTGGAGCGCAGCGCACTGGTCGAATAGTCGGCGTGGGTGGCGAGCTGCGGCGCACCGATCGCTTCGCACATGCGCGTCCAGATCTTGGTCCCGCTCACCGCGAGGTTGAGGTAGCCGTCGCGCGTCTTGTACACGCCGGTCGGAATCGAGGTGGGATGGTTGTTGCCGGCCTGCTTCGCGACTTCGCCGCGCATCAGCCAGCGCGCGGCCTGGAAGTCGAGCATGAAGAGCTGCGCCTGAAGCAGTGACGACTTGACCCACTGGCCCTTGCCCGACTTTTCGCGCTCGACGAGCGCCACCATGATGCCGTGCGCGCAGAAGATCCCGGCGCACAGATCGGCGATCGGGATGCCGACGCGCACCGGCCCCTGTCCTGGCAGCCCGGTGATCGACATCAGGCCGCCCATGCCCTGCGCGATCTGGTCGAAGCCCGGCCGCATGCGGTAGGGGCCGTCCTCGCCATACCCCGAGATGCTGCCGTAGATCAGGCGCGGATTGACCGCGGACATCGCCTCATAGCCGATGCCCAGCCGGTCCTTCACGTCCGGCCGATAGTTTTCCACCAGCACGTCGGCCTTCGCGGCGAGCTTCTTCAGGATCGCCACGCCGTCGGGCGACTTGAGATTCAGTGTGATGCCGCGCTTGTTGCGGTGCACGTTCTGGAAGTCCGAGCCGTCGCGCGGTCCGCCGGGGCCTTCGCCCTCGTCGAGGCCGGCGGGCATTTCGATCTTGATCACCTTCGCGCCCCAGTCCGCGAGTTGCCGCACCGCAGTGGGCCCGGCGCGCACGCGCGTCAGATCGAGCACGGTGATATGTGAAAGCGCGCTAGAGCCTTGCATCGTTTGAGTCTACTATGGCCGGCGAGGAGGATTTCAAAACACAATGGATTCCAATCGCAGGCGCCTGCTCGGTTTCGCAGGTGGAAGTGCAGCGCTCTCCATTCTTCCCGTCCATGCGCAGGACAAGTTCCCGTCGAAGCCGATCGAGGTGGTGACGCATTCCGGCGTCGGCGGCGGCACCGACATCACGGCGCGGATGATGATGGTGCACGCGCCGGGCGTGTTCAAGACCGAGTTCGTAGTGGTGAACCGAACTGGCGGCAGCGGCGGCGCGGCGATGGACTACCTGAACGAGCGGCCGAAGGACGGCCACACCATCGCGCTCATCACGCAGACCCACCTGCTCACCATCCTGCGCAGCAAGGGGAAGTACAAGTACGAGGACCTGGTGCCGCTCGCGCGTGCCACCGAGGACCCGCAGATCCTGATGGTCGGCAAGGGCAGTCCGCTCAAGACGGGGCAGGACTTCGCGCAGGCCGGCAAGGGCAAGGCGCTCAAGTACGGCACCACGCACGTCGGCAGCGTGGACCACATCGGCTCGGTCGCGGTATCGCGCGCGGCGAAGCACCAGGCGCCGGTGATCGTGCCGTTCCGCGGCGGCGGCGACATCGTCATCAACCTGGTCGGCGGCAACATCGACTGCGCGCTGGTGAACTACGCCGAGGCCGAGTCGCAGATCAAGTCGGGCGACATCCGGCCGCTCGCCATCTTTGCCGCGAACCGCCTCAAGGCGTTGCCGAACGTGCCGACCGGCAAGGAAATCGGCGTGGACGCCGGCAGCCAGTCGACCGTGCGCGGCTTCGTCACCGCGCGCGGCGTGCCTGCCGATCGCGTCAAGGCGCTGGAAGAAGGCCTGGTGAAGGCGATGCAAGGCCAGATGTTCCAGACCTACCTGGAGAACTCCGGCCAGGCGCTGGACAGCGTGGCCGGCGCGGGTCCGTGGAAATCGCAGCTCGACCAGTTCATGGTCGAGGGCAAGCAGACACTGGAAGCGCTTGGTCTGTTGAAGTGACATCCACCCGCGCGGCGGCGGCCGCGGTCATCGCGATCGCGGTCGCGCTCTTCGCGGCGACCTTCTGGTTCGAGCAGATGCCGGAAGGGATCACGCGCGGCTTCGGCGCCGAGCTCTTCCCGCGCATGGTCCTGGGCACCATCGTCGTGCTCGCCGTGCTGCTCGCGATCATGCCGGCATCGAACCCGCCCCTGCCGCGCATCCCGCCGATGGTCTGGTATTCCGGCGCCTCGCTGCTCGCCTTCATGGCGCTGGTACCGGTGATCGGGATGTTGCCCGCGATGTTTGTCTTCCTGGTCGGCGTGGGCTGGATGTGGGGCGAGCGCCGCCACTGGTTACTGCTGGTTTCTTCAGTACTACTGACCCTGGCCATCTGGGCGGTATTCGTCCGGGGATTCGGCGTGCAGCTGCCGAAAGGCGTGTTCGCCTAGATGGAGCACTTCGTCGGCGGGATGGCGCTGCTGCTCGACCCTTACATCCTGTGGGTGGTTTTCGCGGGAACGGTGATCGGCATCGTCGTCGGCGCGCTGCCCGGCATCAGCGGCTCCACCACCACCGCGCTGCTCCTTCCCTTCACCATCACCATGGGCCCGATCCCGGCCCTCGCCTTCCTCGGCTCGATCTACTGCGCGGCGAATTTCGGCGGCTCGATCACCGCCATCCTGGTCAACTCGCCCGGCGATCCGTCGGCCTCGGCCACGGCCTTCGACGGCTATCCCATGGCGCAGCGCGGCGAGGCCGGGCGCGCGCTCGGCATGTCGGCGGTGGCGAGCGCCATCGGCGGCATCTTCAGCGTGATCGTGCTGATCGTCGCCGCGCCGCTCCTCGCGCGCGTCGCCTACTCGTTCGGCCCGCCGGAGTACTTCGCGCTCGCGGTGTTCGGCCTGTCGATGGTGGCGATGACCGGCGGCGACAGCGCCATCAAGAACCTGATCGCGGGCGCGTTCGGCGTGCTGCTCGCCACCGTCGGCCAGGACCTCACCACCGGCGTGGAGCGCTACACCTTCGGCATCCATTCATTTTCCGACGGGATCGAGTTCATCCCGGTGCTGATCGGCCTGTTCGCGCTGGCCGAGCTGTTCGAGCAGGCCGCGCAACTGGGCGAGCGCACGGTCGCGGCGAAGCTCGGCGCGGTGCGGCTGCCGAGCTGGCAGGACATCAAGGACTGCTCCAAGGCGATCGGGCTCTCCAGCGCGCTCGGCACTTTCATCGGCATCCTGCCGGCGCTCGGCGCCACCACCGCGGCGATGATCGCCTACGTCGAGACCAAGCGCTGGTCGAAGAACAAGGCCGAGTTCGGCAAGGGCGCGATCGAGGGCGTCGCCGGTCCCGAGGCGGCCAACAACGCCGCCGTCGGCGGCGCGATGGTGCCGACCCTCGCGCTCGGCATTCCCGGCAGCACCACCACCGCGATCATCCTCGCCGGCCTGATCGTGCAGGGCGTACGGCCGGGGCCGCACCTCTTCACCGAGCAGCCGCTCCTGCTCTACGCGGTGTTCTCCTCGATGCTGCTCGCCAACCTGCTCTACCTGGTGCTCGGCCTGGGGTTCGCGAAGGTATTCGCGCGCATCAGCATGGTCCCGGCGCCGTACCTCTGGCCGGCGGTGTTCGTGCTGTCGGTGATCGGCGCCTACGCGCCGAACCAGGCCATGGCGGAAGTCTGGGTAGCGATCGCCTTCGGCGGCATCGGCTTCTTCATGAAGCGCTACGGCTTCTCGCCCGCGCCATTGGTGATCGGGCTGGTGCTGGGCAAGATGGTCGAAGAGACGCTGAAGCAGTCGCTGCTGATCTTCGACCTGAGCTGGGGCGGCTTCCTCGGGCGGCCGATCGCCCTGACGCTGTTCGGCCTTACCGTGCTCTTCCTGCTAGGACCTTTTCTGCTGCAGCGCCTGCGCGGGAACCCATAGCGCTTTCCATCTCGCGGCGCACGCGCACCGCGGTGTTGTTGGCGTCGAAGGCCACGTCGCTCCATTTCACCGGCTGACCGGCAGCGACCGGCTTCAGCACCTTCCAGCCGTGCGCCAGGCCCAGCGGCAGGCAATTTCCGGCGAGTGAATCGGCCGCCGGCATCAGGCGGCCAACCACGGTGTAGCCGCCCTCCCCGTCGAGCATCTCACCCGGCTTGAGTTCCTTCTTCGCGATCGCAACCGCATCCGCACGCCAGCCAGTGGCGCATCCCGTGGCCTCGCCGCGCACGCCGACCGAGGCGACGGAGATGCCGACCTCGAGTCCGATCAGGTGCCAGCGCTTGTACAGGCACGCGTAGCGTCCCGACGCATCGGTCTTGACGCCGTATTCGTGGAAGCAGCGCTGGATGTATTCGGTCTCGCCTTCGAACACAACGAACACGCCGAAACGGATGTCGTAGGGGATCGGTGTGCCGTCTGTCCGGAGGGAGGAGATCACCTCGACCTGTCCCTTGTGATGCAGCACCCCGCCCTCGGACTTCGGACGCATCAGCGTGGGAATCTCGTCCACCGCGCCGGGCGGATAGAGCAGCCCCCCAGGCGCGGGCGTGAGTCCGGTGGCGTTGCACACCGCGCTGGTCTCGATCGCCGGCTTCGAGCCGTCGAGGAAGGAATTGAACATCTTCGGGTTGAGGCCGCCGACCTTGGCCTCTTCCGGCGTCAGGCCGTAGTGGCCCCAGACCGTCTCGGGCGTCGACTGCGCGAAATGCGGCAGCCACTTGTGCCCGCGTCCCGCCGCGACGACCGGAAACCCAGCGGCGCGCGCCCAGTCCACCAGGTCGCAGATCAGTGCGGGCTGGTCGCCGTAAGCGAGGCTGTACACCACGCCTGCCTCGGCCGCCTTGCGCGCGAGCAGCGGCCCACAGAATGCATCGGCTTCCACCGTCACCATCACCACGTGCTTCTTGTTGCGGAACGCGGCCAGCGCGTGCTCGACCGCGGCAGGCGGGTTGCCGGTCGCCTCGATCACGATGTCGATGCCGGGGTGCGCGACCAGTTTCTGCCAGTCGTCGGACAGATGCGTCTGCCCGGTCTGGAGCGCCTGATCCAGTGAGCTCGCGCCGTACTGCTGCGCCTGCCAGCCAACGCGCGCCAGGTTCTGCCTCGCGTAATCCGGATTCAGATCGGCGATGCCGACGAGATGCACACCGGGGGTCTTCGGCACCTGCGCGATGTACATCGCCGCGAACTTGCCGGCGCCGATCAGCCCGACGCGCAGCGGCTTGTCCTTCCGTTCCTGAAGCTTCGCGAAAAGATTCATTTCAGGTCTTCAGCTCCTTGCCCCGGCAACTTGCCAGTTGCCAGGAATTCAAGCTCGGCATCGGTCGGCGGCAACTGCGCCACAATCCATCGCGCCCGATGGGCAAGGTTCTTCTGCACGAACACCACAAATTGTGTTTCCATCGCCGCCGACAGCGCGCGCGGTTCGACGTACGACGGTACTCCTTCGAACTCGAGCCAGGAGCACACCGAGTCTGCCGGTCCACGATCGGGAAACGTCTGGAATTCTTCGTATTCCTGATCGAGAGAAATGGGGTCTGTCCCCATTTTTAGGCGGCCTTCAGCTCGTCCTGCGGCGTACCGTCCTTCCACGGCAGCGGCACGTCGTAATCCTTCAGCAAGCAGTCGTCCGGCAGGCACTGGATCGGCGAGAAATCGCGATGCGCAATGTAGCCCGGACGCTTGAAGCGCCGGATGTGGTTCGACACCGCGCACAGCGAGAGGTAGACGCTGACCCGGTTCCACGGCGAGAGATTCGAAGTCGAGGCATGCACCAGGCAGCCGTGGAACAGGATCATCGAACCCGGGGGTCCCTTCGGCGCGACGATGCCGCCCTTCGCCACCATCTGCGTGATGGTGTCGTTGGTGATGACCCAGAGCGGATAGCTGGTGGTGCTGGTGTCGTGCTGCGCGTCCAGCACGCCCTGCTTGTGGCTGCCGGGAATGAACATCAGCGGCCCGTTGAACTCGTTCACCTCGTCGAGGAAGATCGCGACGTTCATCGCGCGCGCCTCGGGCATCTGGTCGTCGGCGCGCCAGGTGCCGTAGTCCTGGTGCCACTGCCAGACGTCGCCGTCGAACGCCGCCTTGCCGTTGATCTTGAACTGATGCATGTAGACGTCCTCGCCGAACAGCTGCTTGATCGGCTCGACCATGCGCGGGTGGCGGGCGAGCTTGGCGAAGGGATAGCTGTAGAGGTGGGCGGCGAAATTGGTGCGCACCACGTCGCCGGTCTTCTCGCGCACGTTTTCCGGCCGACGCTGCGCGTAGAGCGAGGGCACCTCGGCCGTCAGGGTCTTGATTTCCTGTTGGGAAAACAGGCTCGGGAAGAATAGATATCCCTCCCGATTGAATCGCTCCATCTGTTCCGCGGACAGTTTCATTCAAATAGTATAGACCCGTGAAAGCCGACTCGGTCCGCACCATCTTCTACGCATTGGGCGCGAACCTTGCCATCGCCGCGGCCAAGACCGGCGCTGCCATCACCACCGGCTCGAGCGCGATGCTCGCGGAGGCGATCCACTCCTACGCCGACAGCGGCAACCAGGTCCTCCTGCTCTGGGGCATGAAGCAGGCCAAGCGCCCGGCGAGCGCCGACTATCCGCTCGGCTGGGGCAAGGCGGTGTTCTTCTGGTCGTTCATCGTCGCCATCGTGCTGTTCTCGATCGGCGGCCTGTTTTCGCTCTACGAGGGCTGGCACAAGCTGCGGCATCCGGAGGACGTGAACAACCCGTGGGTGGCGGTCGGCATCCTGGTGTTCGGCCTGGTGGCCGAGACCATTTCGCTGCGCGCCTGCCTGCAGGAAGTCAACAAGGTGCGCGGGGATCGGACGATCTGGCGCTGGTTCCGCGAGAGCCGCCAGAGCGAGCTGGTCGTCATCCTGGGCGAGGATGTCGCCGCGCTGCTCGGCCTGGCGCTCGCGCTGATCGCCGTGCTCATGACCATGCTCACCGGAAACGCGATGTGGGACGGCCTCGGCTCGATGTGGATCGGCGTGGTCCTGATCGTGGTCGCGGCCGGCATCGGCCACGAGATCATGGCGCTGCTCATCGGCCAGAGCGCCGACCCGGCCACCGTGGCGAGCCTGCGCAGCTTCGTCGAGACTTGCGAAGGCGTGGACCAGGTGTACCGGGTCCTCACGCTGCAGCTCGGCACCTCGCTGATGGTGTCGCTGAAAGTGAAAATCAAGGCGCGGAGCGCAGCCGAGCTGGTGTCGCGCATCAACGAGATCGAGGCCGCGCTGCGCATCGAGTTCCCCGAGATCCAGTGGCTGTTCTTCGAGCCCGACGTCGCCGACTGACGGCGCAGGAGTAATCATGGAATGGATCGCCGATCCGACCATCTGGGTCGGACTGCTCACGCTCGTGGCGCTGGAGATCGTGCTCGGCGTCGACAACCTGATCTTCATCGCCATTCTTTCCGAGAAGCTGCCGCCGGAGCAGCGCGGGCGCGCGCGCGTGATCGGGCTGTCGCTCGCGCTGGTGATGCGCCTCGCGCTGCTGGGCGCGATCAGCTGGGTCATGTCGCTAACCGAGCCGCTGTTCGCGCTATGGCGCTTCTCGATCTCCTGGCGCGACCTGATCCTCATCAGCGGCGGGCTGTTCCTGCTGGTGAAAGCGACCACCGAGATCCACGACCGCCTCGAAGCCGGCGGCCCCGACCGGCCGCGCGTGGCAGCGCAGCCGGCGTTCTGGCCGATCGTGGCGCAGATCGTGGTGCTGGACGCGGTGTTCTCGCTCGATTCCATCATCACCGCGGTCGGCATGGTCGACCACCTGGCGGTGATGGCCGTGGCCGTGATCATCGCCGTCGGCATCATGCTGGTCGCCGCGCGGCCGCTCACGCAGTTCATCATCGCGCGCCCCACGCTGATCATCCTGTGCCTGAGCTTCCTGCTGATGATCGGCCTGGTGCTGGTGGTCGACGGTCTCGGCCTGCACGTCCCGAAGAGCTACGTCTACACCGCGATCGGCTTCTCGGTGCTGATCGAGATCCTGAACCAGCTCGCCGCACGGCGCCGCCGCAAGCCGGCGAAGGGAATAAGCGGGCGCCAGCAGGTCGCCGAAGCGGTCCTGCGGCTGCTCGGCGGCGCCCCGCTGCCCGCCTACGCCATGCCCGAGGGCCAGCTCTTCGGCTCGACCGAGCGCGAGATGGTCGGCGGCGTGCTGACGCTACGCGATCGCAAGGTGAGCTCGGTCATGACGCCGCGCCGCGACGTCGCCTGGCTCGATATGGACCGGGGCGATCCGCTGCCCGCGCTGCGCGAAAACCCGCATCGCGAGTTCCCGGTGGGTCGCGGCTCGGTCGACCAGGTGCTGGGGGTGGTGCGCAAGGAAGACGTGCTCGGCCTGTGCGTGGACGGCAAGCCGCTGCGGCTGGACGCGATCCTGCGGCCGGCGCCGCGGCTGCGCGCAGGAGCGTCGGTGCTCGATGCGCTGGCCGAATTCAAGCGCCACACCGCGGAGCTCGCCCTGGTCGTCGACGAGCAGGGCCGCTTCCTGGGGCTGGTCACGCGCACCGACCTGCTCGAGGCGATCGCGGGCGATTTTCCCGACGAGGGCGAATGAGGACGCTGTACTTCATCACGCATCCGAACGTGGTCGTCAGCCACGACGTGCCGGTGCCGCGCTGGCCGCTGTCCGAGCTGGGAAAGAAGCGCATGCGCGCCGGGCTCGCGCAGCCGTGGCTGCGCGACGTCACCGCGGTCTACTGCAGTACGGAGCAGAAGGCGATCGACGGCGCCGAGATCCTCGCCCAGCATCGTTCGCTGGATTTTTCCAGGATCGAAGACCTGGGCGAAAACGATCGCTCGGCGACCGGCTTTCTGCCGCCGGACGAGTTCGAGCGCGTGGCCGACGAGTTCTTCAGGTTTCCGGACAGATCGGTGCGTGGGTGGGAGCGGGCGATCGATGCGCAAGCGCGCGTGGTTCGCGCAGTGGAGGAGATCGCCGCAAAGGACAAGACCAGTGGCGCGATCGCCATCGTGTCGCACGGCGCGGTCGGCACCCTGCTGTATTGCCACCTTGCCGGCGAACCCATCGCCCGCCGCCGGGACCAGCCGCCGAACGGCGGCGGAAACTACTATCGCTTTACGCTCTCACCGCGCGCCGCGCACGGGTGGTGGCGTGCCATTGACGGCGGCGTCTGACTTGCCCGGGACGATCTGGTAGAAGACCTCGTCGGGCCGGATCATGCCGAGCTCGTAGCGCGCGCGCTCCTCGATCGCCTCGGTGCCCTGCTTGAGGTCGCGCACCTCGGCGGCGAAGCCGGCGTTGCGCGTCTCGAGCTGCTTGTTCTTCGCGTGCTGCACCTCGAGCTGCCGGTTCATGTCCCAGGCGCGCAGCCAGCCGCCCTTGCCGAGCCAGAGCGGGTACTGGATCAGCACGATGAGCACGCCCAGGATTGCGGCCAGGACCTTCATCGCTAGCGCAAGGCCTCCCGGCCGGGGTAGCTCACCGAGTCGCCGAGGTCTTCCTCGATGCGCAGCAGCTGGTTGTACTTGGCGACGCGGTCGGAGCGCGACAGCGAACCGGTCTTGATCTGCAGCGCATTCGACCCCACCGCGATGTCGGCGATGGTGGTGTCCTCGGTCTCGCCCGAGCGGTGCGAGATCACCGTGCCGTAGCCGGCGCGCTTGGCGAGCTCGATCGCGGCGAAGGTCTCGGTGAGCGTGCCGATCTGGTTCACCTTGATCAGGATGGCGTTCGCCACGCCCTGGCGGATCCCGTCCTTCAGGATGCGCGGGTTGGTCACGAAGATATCGTCGCCGACGAGTTGCAGCTTGGCTCCGAGCTTCTCGGTCAGGCGCTTCCAGCCCTCCCAGTCGCTTTCGCCCATGCCGTCCTCGATCGAGACGATCGGGTAGCGCGAAGCGAGCTCGCCGAGGTAGTCGGCGAATTCGCTCGAGCCGAGGGTCTTCTTCTCCGACTCGAGCACGTACTTGCCGTCGCGGTGGAACTCGGAAGCGGCGCAGTCCAGGCCGATCACCACGTCCTGCCCGGCGGTGTAGCCGGCGCGGCCGATGGCGTCGAGGATCAGCTCGATCGCCGCGGCGTGCGTCGGCAGGTTGGGCGCGAAGCCGCCTTCGTCGCCCACCGCGGTGGACATGCCTTTGGCGTCGATTATTTTCTTGAGCGCGGCAAAAACCTCCGCGCCGCAGCGCAACGCTTCGCGGAACGACTGCGCGCCGACCGGCAGGATCATGAACTCCTGGAAGTCGAGGTTGTTGTTGGCGTGCGCGCCGCCGTTGATCACGTTCATCATCGGCACCGGCATCTTCATCGCGCTCGAGCCGCCGAGATAGCGGTAGAGCGGCAGCCCGGACTCCTCGGCCGCGCCCTTGGCGGCCGCCATCGACACGGCGAGCACCGCGTTGGCGCCGAGGCGCGACTTGTTCTCGCTGCCGTCGAGGTCGATCAGCGTCTTGTCGATGAACGCCTGCTCGGTGGCGTCGAGGCCGACGATCGCTTCCGAAATCTCGGTGTTGACGAATTCCACCGCCTTGAGCACGCCCTTGCCGCCGTAGCGGCCCTTGTCGCCGTCGCGCAGCTCGACCGCCTCGCGGCTGCCGGTGGACGCGCCCGAGGGCACCGCCGCGCGCCCCATCACCCCGGACTCGAGCAGCACATCGGCTTCCACTGTGGGATTGCCCCGCGAATCCAGAATTTCCCGGGCAACGACGTCGACGATCGAACTCATGCTTTCACTTTCTCCTCAACGAATCCTCTGCGCTTGACCACGCGGTCGAGCTCTGCAAGCGAATCGAGCAGCTCCGGCATCAGGTGCAGCGGCCACGAATTCGGCCCGTCGCACAACGCCTCGTCCGGCTTGGGGTGCGTCTCCATGAACACGCCCGACACCCCGGCGCCGACCGCGGCGCGCGCGAGCACCGGAATGAACTCGCGCTGGCCCCCGGAGGACGTGCCCTGCCCGCCGGGAAGCTGCACCGAATGCGTGCCGTCGAACACGACCGGATAGCCGGTGTCGCGCATCGCGGCAAGGCCGCGCATGTCGACCACCAGGTTGTTGTAGCCGAAGCTGAAGCCGCGCTCGCATGCCAGGAGTTGCTTGTTACCGGTGCTCGCGGCCTTTTCCATCACGTTCTTCATTTCCCACGGCGACAGGAACTGTCCCTTCTTGATGTTCACCGGCTTGCCCTGCGACGCGGCGTTGCGGATGAAGTTGGTCTGGCGGCACAGGAAGGCCGGGGTCTGGATCACGTCCACGACTTGCGCGACTTCCTTCAATGGCGTGTCCTCGTGCACGTCGGTCAGCACCGGAACACCGATGCGCTTTTGCACCGATTCGAGGATTTTGAGTCCTTCCGCCATCCCCGGACCCCGATAACTCTTCCCGGAGCTGCGGTTCGCCTTGTCGAACGAGCCCTTGAAGATGTAGGGCATGCCGAGCTTGGCGGTGTGCTCTTTCAGCTTGCCGGCAACGTCGAGGCACAGCTGCTCGCTTTCCAGGGTGTCCGGACCGGCGATGAGAAAGAGCGGCCGGTCGAGGCCGACGTCGAAGCCACAGAGGCGCATGGATGCTAGGCCGCGACGACCCGAAGCTTGTCGCTGGCGCGGTGGCGCAGCGCCGCCGCCACGAACGCCTTGAACAGCGGATGGCCGTGGCGCGGCGTCGAGGTGAACTCGGGGTGGAACTGCACGCCCATGAAGAACGGGTGGCCGGGCAGCTCCATCATTTCCGGCAGGTTCTCGCTCGGCGTGCGGGCCGACACCTTGTAGCCCTTGGCCTCGAGCTGCGGCACGTAGATGTTGTTCACTTCATAGCGGTGGCGGTGGCGCTCGTTCACGTCCGCCCCGTAGACCGTCGCGGCCAGCGTGCCGGGCTCGACCGGGCATTTCTGGCTGCCGAGGCGCATGGTGCCGCCGAGGTCGCTCTTTTCAGAGCGCTGCTCGATCCGGCCAGTCCTGTCGAGCCACTCGGTGATCAGCGCGACCACCGGATGCGGGGTTTCGGCGTCGAACTCGGTGCTGTTGGCGCCGGCCAGGCCGCATACGTTGCGCGCGAACTCGATGGTGGCGAGCTGCATGCCGAGGCAGATGCCGAGGTAAGGCACGCCGTTCTCGCGAGCGAAGCGGATCGCCTTCATCTTGCCTTCGGTGCCGCGCTTGCCGAAGCCGCCCGGGACCAGGATCGCGTCCATCTTCTCGAGCGGCGGAGTGCTGCCCGCGGCGTTTGTACCCTTCTCGAGCTCTTCCGAATCCAGGTAGTGGATGTTGACCTTCGAGTTGTTCGAGATGCCGGCGTGGCGCAGTGCCTCGTTCAGCGACTTGTAGGAGTCCTGCAGGTCGACGTACTTGCCGACGAACGCGATGTCGACCTCGTGCTCGGGGTGCTCGAGCGTGTGCACGAGCTTCTTCCACGCCGACAGGTCGGCCGCCTTGGCCAGGATCTGCAGCTTGTGGCAGACGATCTCGTCCAGCATCTGCTCGTGCAGCATCATCGGGATCTTGTAGATGTGGTCGACGTCCCAGGCCGAGATCACCGCTTCTTTCTGCACGTTGGTGAAGAGCGCGATCTTGCGGCGCTCGTCCTCGGGCAGCGGCTGCAGCGTGCGGCAGACGATGGCGTCGGCCTGGATGCCGATCTCGCGCAATTCCTTGATCGAGTGCTGGGTCGGCTTGGTCTTGATCTCGCCCGCGGAGGCGATGTAGGGCACCAGCGTCAGATGGATGTAGCAGACGTTGTTGCGTCCCAGGTCCAGCCCCATCTGGCGGATGGCCTCCAGGAACGGCAGCGACTCGATGTCGCCCACCGTGCCGCCGACCTCGACGATCGCCACCTCGGCGTCGCCCGCGCCGCGCTTGATGTAGAGCTTGATCTCGTCGGTGATGTGCGGGATCACCTGCACCGTGCCGCCGAGGTAGTCGCCGTGGCGCTCCTTCTTGATCACCGACTCGTAGATCTGGCCGGTGGTGAAGTTGTTCCAGCGGCGCATCTTCGAGCTCTGGAAGCGCTCGTAATGGCCCAGGTCCAGGTCGGTTTCCGCCCCGTCCTCGGTCACGAACACTTCGCCGTGCTGGAACGGCGACATCGTGCCGGGATCGACGTTGATGTACGGGTCCAGCTTGATGTTGGTGACTCGGATGCCGCGCGATTCGAGGATCGCGGCGAGGGATGCTGCGGCGATGCCCTTGCCTAGGGAGGAAACTACGCCGCCTGTTACGAAGACATACTTGGTCATCTACTTTGGGCGTGTAGGGATGGAGAAGTTTACAGGAGTTCGACGATACGCTCAAATGACCGCGGAGGTTTTTTCATGACGCGCGTCCTTTTTCTGCTCGGCGCACTATTTGCAGCTTCGTGCGCCTGGTCCCAGCCCGCTCTGATACGCCTCGTGGTGCCGTTCCCGCCGGGCGGAAGCAACGACGTGATCGCGCGGGCGATCGCGCCGCAGCTCGCGAAGCGCCTCGGCAGCAACGTCATCGTCGAGAACAAGGGCGGCGCCGCGGGCGTGATCGGATCCGACGCCGTGGCCAAGGCGCCGCCCGACGGCTCGCAGCTCCTGCTCACCTCCTCGACCTTCCTCACCACCGCGGCCACGCAGGCGAAGCTGCCTTACGACCCGATCGCCGCGTTCATTCCGGTCGCCATGGTGGCCGA
>Ga0207648_10000441_pt1 | contig 45995 bp, 38 predicted proteins | sample KBSMisM32_FD_184310 | JGI IMG/M metagenome (GOLD analysis project Ga0207648, IMG submission 184310) | Miscanthus rhizosphere microbial communities from Kellogg Biological Station, Michigan, USA - KBS Miscanthus M3-2 (SPAdes) (version 2) | ecosystem: Host-associated > Plants > Roots >... | reverse complement strand
GCATCGACGATCCCGGGTGTGCCGATGCCGATGCCCATGATCGGCGTGCGCGCCGCCCGCATCAGCTTGTCGAGGAGGGCGTAGATGGCGGCCACGGCGGCGTCGCCGTCGCGCGGCGGGACCGGCTGTTCCTCCGCCTGGATGATCCGGCCGCGGAGGTCGACCACCGCTCCCATGAACCGGTCGTGCGCGAGGTCGACTCCGATGACGTGCCGCGCGTCGGCGACGAGGCTGAGCATGATGGGGGACTTGCCGCCGAGCGAGGAGCCGACCCCGACCTCGCGCACGAGCCCCTCCTGGATCTGGTCGCCCACGATCTCGGAGACGGTCGTGCGCGTGAGGGTCGTGCGGCGCGCGATTTCCGCGCGGCTGATCCGGTCGTGCTCGAACAGCATCCTGAGCACGAGGTTCCGGTTGTGCTCTTTGGTCTGCTGCTGAGTCGCCTTCTTCATTCCCGTCCTCCGAAGAGTCCGAGATCTCACGGAGTGGTCGTTTGTGCGCTGGACTTACAAAGTTCTCGTAGGATGCGCCCGCCCAGTCAAACGTGTCAAGGAGAATCGAAAGTGTCTCCCCGCGCGGCCCAAGGTCCGCGCATTCAACGATTTCAGGCTTGCCGCTAGTGTTCGAACAGCAGGTCGTAACCGCGTAGATCCAGATCGGCCATCACCGGGATCACGCGGAAGCACTCCAGCGCGAGCTCCTTCCGACCCTCGCGCACGACCATGGCGTCCAGCCGCTCCATGATCGGGATCAGCATCGTCACGTCGGAGATGGCGTAGCGCACCTGCTCCGGGCTCAGCGTCTGCGCCGCCCAGTCGGAGTGGCGGGTGACCTTTTCCATCTCGACATCGAGCAGCTCCAGGGCCACGTCCTTGAGGCCGTGGCGGTCGGTGTAGGTGCGGACGAGCTTGCTCGCGGTGCGCGTGCAGTACAGCGGCCACAGCCGGATGCCGAGGTAGTGGCGGAGCACGGCCACGTCGAAGCGCGCGAAGTGGAGGACCTTGAGCACGCGCGCATCCTCGAGCACGCGCTTGAGCCGCGGGGCCCGCGTCTCCGGCGCGGTGGACGCGATGACCTGGTCCCGCTGGATCTGTACGATCGTGGCCCGCCCCGCGCGGTCACAGAGCTGGACGAGGCAGAGGCGGTCGCGGAGCTGCTGGAGGCCCAGCGTCTCCGTGTCGATCGAGAGCTCCGGAGAGGCGAGGTAGGCCTGGAGCTGCTCTTCGGTGAGGTCGCGCTGGACGATGTCCGGGACGACGTCCGGCGGCCGCTGCGGCATCCTCACCTCCGGCGACGCCGTCCCTCGCGCCGCGCGCCGCGATTATAGCTGCGGCCCCGGCGAGCCCTGGTCCGTGATGCGACGATGGGACGCGGAGGACTCATGGGGGCGCGCGACGTCTGGGCGATGCTGACGGAGGCGTTCAAGGACTGGAACGAGGACAACGCGCCCCGTCTCGGCGCCGCCCTCTCGTACTACACGATCTTCTCGATCGCGCCCCTTCTGCTCATCAGCGTCGCGGTGGCCGGGCTCGTGTTCGGCGCGGACGCCGCGCAGGGACGCGTCGTCGGCCAGATCCAGGCTTTCGTCGGCCGGGCGGCGGCGGAGGCCATCCAGGACATGATCGAGAGCGCGCGCAAGCCCGGCCAGGGCGTGATGGCGACCGTGCTCGGCACCGCCACCCTTCTCTTCGGCGCGGGGGGCGCCTTCAACGAGCTGCGCGGCGCCCTCGACGTCATCTGGGAGATCCCGCCGCGCAAGAGCGGCGGCCTCATGGCCATCGTGCACGACCGCATTGCGTCGTTCGGGATGGTCCTGGTGGTCGGGTTCCTGCTCCTCGTCTCCCTCGTGCTCAGCGCCGGGATCTCGGCCTTCGAGCTCAAGGGGACCTTCCTGGGCAGCGCCTTGGTGCTGCAGGCCGTGAACCAGGGCGTGTCCCTCGTCATCATCACCGTGCTCTTCGCCCTCATCTTCAAGTACCTGCCCGACGCGCACCCGCCCGTGGCCTGGAAGGACATCTGGGTGGGCGCGTTCGTCACGTCGGCGCTCTTCACGCTCGGGAAATATGCGATCGGGTTGTACCTGGGCCGGAGCAGCGTGGCCTCCGCCTACGGGGCGGCGGGATCGGTGGTGCTGCTCCTGGTGTGGGTGTACTACTCCGCGCAGATCCTCTTCTTCGGGGCGGAGCTGACTCAGGTTTACGCGCGGCGGCACGGTTCGCGCCTGGGACTACCCGAGGCCACGGCGGCGCCGGCTCCCGCGAAGGCGCCGACGCGGATGCCGGCGTCACCGAAGGACGCGGACCGGACGGTGCGGCCCAGGGATCCCGCGCCGCTTCCTCCCGGTTCCGCGCCGCCTCCGGGGGCGGTGGGACGCGGGCTCGCCATCAGCGCGGTCCTGCTTCTCATCGGCCTCATCGCCCGGAGAAAGCGTCTGTTCTAGACCAGCCGCGTCGGCTCGTACGGTTTCGGCGGGTCTCCTTCGGGCGGCGCCGTTGGATCCGTGGGCGGCGCGCCGGGCTGGCCCGGGGGCTCCTTCACTGGCGGGTCCTGCCCCTTGTCCGGAGGTACGACCGGCGGGGTCGGCATGTCTCTGACGGGTCCGGGTGTGTCTGGTGGAGGGACGGCCGGGGTCTCGATGCTCATATCTCGATGGTAGTGTGCCGCTCGCGCCCCGGACGGCCGGCACGGGCGATTCCAGATTTCTTCACCTCGGCTGTCGATTCCCGCCCCCGCCGTTCGACTAGGGGACGAGAGGCGCAATGGGGCGCCTCCGGGTGAAGGAGACGCCGAAATGCCCGTGAACGTACCGCGATCCGCAGTGGTTGTTGCCCTCGTCCTGGCCGCCGGAGCCGCCGCGGCGGCGCCCGCCCCCGCGCCGGCCCGGCCCACCTCGGCCCCGCTGGAGCGGTTCAAGACCTTGGCCGGCGAGTGGGTCGCCGCCGAAGACGGCGACATGGTCAAGAAGGGCGACCTCGTGGCCCGCTATGCCGTCACCGCGTCCGGAACCGCGGTGGTGGAGACGGTCTTCCCGGGGAGCGAGCACGAGATGGTGACGGTGTACCATGCCGACGGTCCGGACCTCGTGCTCACGCACTTCTGCATGGAAGGCAACCAGCCGCGCATGCGCGCCCGGGGCGCCCAGGGCTCCCGTTTCGAGTTCGCCTACGACGGCGGCACCAACATCGATCCCAAGCGCGACCGGCACATGCATTCCGCCACGTTCGACCTCGCCTCTGCCAACGAGATCCGCAGCGAGTGGAGCGAGCTGGCCGAGGGCAAGCCGGTCTTCGTGGCGCGCATGCACCTCGTCCGCAAGGCGCGCTGACCTCCGCCATTTTTCCAGGAATCGAAAGGACACGACGATGAAATACCTTCTGCTGATCTACGAGAGCGAACAGGCCTCCGCCGGCCTCAGCGAAGCCGAGCAGGGCAAGATCTTCGAGGAGTACATGACGTACACGAAGGGCATCAAGAAGAGCGGGAACTACATCGGCGGGGAGGCCCTGCAGCCGATCTCGGACGCGACGACCGTGCGCGTCAAGAACGGCAAGACCCTCACCACCGACGGCCCCTTCGCGGAGACGCGCGAGCAGCTCGGCGGCTTCTACCTGGTGGAGGCCAAGGACCTCGACGAGGCCATCAAGCTCGCCGCCGGCATTCCCGCCTCGCGCACGGGCTCCATCGAAGTGCGCCCGATCATGCCCACTCCGCCCATCGACTAGCCGCCTCGACGCGCTGTAGGCCGCCCGGCGGTTTAGACTGCCGGGCGGCGCCCATGGATCTCGAGACGCTGTACCGCGAGGAGCGCCCGCGCGCCCTCGCCACCCTCATCCGGCTCCTGCGCGACTTCGACCTCGCCGAGGACACGCTGCAGGAAGCCTTCGCGGCGGCGGTCGAGCAGTGGCCCCGCGCCGGCGTGCCGGCGAACCCGTGCGCATGGCTCGTCTCCACCGCGCGGCACAAGGCGATCGACCGGCTGCGCCGCGACCGGAACTTCGCGGCCAAGCAGGCCGAGATCGCGTACCTGAGTGAAACCACCTCGGCTCCCGATCCCTTGGACGAGACCTTTGCCGACGACCTGCTCCGGCTGATCTTCACCTGCTGCCACCCGGCCCTGGCCCTGGAGGCGCAGGTGGCGCTGACCCTGAAGACCCTGTGCGGGCTCTCCGTCGAGGAGATCGCGCGCGCCTTCCTGGTGCCGCCGCCGACGATGGCCCAGCGGCTGGTGCGCGCCAAGGGGAAGATCCTGCGCGCGCACATCCCCTACGAGGTGCCGGGCGGGGATCGGGTGACCGAGCGCCTCGACGGCGTGCTGCGCGTCGTCTACCTCGTCTTCAACGAGGGCTACGCCGCGACGTCCGGCGACGCCCTCGTCCGACGCGAGCTGTGCACGGAGGGCATTCGCCTGGGCCGGCTGATCGTGGGGCTTCTGCCGCGCGTGAGCGAGGCCGCGGGTCTCCTGGCGTTGATGCTGCTGCAGGACTCGCGCCGCTCCGCGCGCGTCGATGCGGAGGGCGAGCTCGTGACGCTGGAGGATCAGGATCGGTCGCAGTGGGACCGCGCCCAGATCGCGGAGGGGGAGGCGCTGGCGGAGGAGGCGGTGCGCCGCGGCGGCGCGGGCTTCTACGCCATACAGGCCGCGATCGCGTCCTTGCACGCGCACGCGGCGCGGGCCGAGGAAACGGACTGGCCGCAGATCGCCGCCTTGTATTCGCTCCTGCTGCGGCTCCACCCCTCGCCGGTGGTAGCGCTCAACCACGCGGCGGCGGTGGCCATGGGGGAGAGGCTGGAGCGGGGGCTGCGGCTGGTCGAGCAGATCGAGGCGTCGGGAGCGCTGTCCGGATATCACCTGCTGCCGGCGGCGAAGGCGGACATCCTTCGCCGGCTGGGGCGGCGGGAGGATGCGGCGGTCGCGTACGAACGCGCGCTGGAGCTGGTCACGCAGGAGGCGGAGCGGAGGTATCTGCGGCGGAGGTTGCGGGAGGTGGCGCCCTAGGTCCCGCTGGCCCATCGTGGTGACGGACGGCAAAGGGTGTGCGGCCAACCGTGGTCACGAGCCTCCTGTCTGTCAAGCGTGGCGATCGTGCGTTGTTGAGTCGGTGTGATTTCAAGTATTTTTCTAGACCCTCTTCGATTCGGACCCCCGTTTCCCGACATTGCGCGCGTTTCGCCGCGCGCTCCTTCCCAAACCGATCGCCAGATCGCGGCAGCGCCGCGCCAAGCCGTGCGCGTGCGGCACGAAGCCACACGCGCGGATCCGCCGCCATCGTTGTCTCCTGAGGCCTGCCGGTGCGTCGTCCGAGCCTCGAAAATCATCGTGATACACAGAGCACATGAACACGAACATGTTCGCTCTCGCGTCGGGTCTTTCCGATCACGATCTTCTCGACCGCATCGCGGCGCTCGCCGGCCAGGAGCGCGAGGCGTCCGCGGAGCTGGTCGCCCACCTGGCCGTGCTCGATGCGCGGCCGTCCCTGTACGCGGCGCTCGGCCATGGCTCGCTCTTCAGCTACTGCACGCAGGTGTTGCGGCTTTCGGAGGATGCCGCCTGCAACCGCATCGACGTGGCGCGGGCCTGCCGGCGGTTTTCGGTGATTCTCGAGCGGTTGGCCTCCGGTGCGTTATCGATGGCAACGGTGCGCATGCTGCGACCGCACCTCACGCCCGAGAACCACGAGGCCGTATTGGCCGAGGCGTCGGGCCGGAGCCGGCAAGACGTCCTCGAGCTGATCGCGCGGCTGGCTCCGCGTCCGGACGTGCCGTCTACGGTGCGGAAGCTTCCAACGGCGCCCGCCCCCACTCCGCCCCTGCCGGAAGTGACGAGCGCTGTCGCCGTGACCGCGCCCGCGAGTCTCGTGCCCCCGCCCTCACGGCCGGTGGCGCGCCCCGTCATCGAGCCCACTTCGCCCGAGCGCTATCGCGTGCAGTTCACGGTGGGCAAGGACACACACGACAAGCTGCGACGTCTTCAGGCGCTGCTTCGCCGCGAGATCCCGAACGGCGATCCGGCCGCCATCTTCGATCGCGCCGTCACGCTCCTGCTGGAGAAGGTCGAGAAAGAGAAGACCGGAGCGGCGGCGAGGCCGCGCCCTATCCGTCCCGGGACGGATAAGAGCCGGTCGCGGCACACTCCGAACGAGTCGAAACGCGTGGCCTGGCGGCGGGAGGGAGGGCAGTGCGGCTTCGTGGCCGCGAACGGGCACAGGTGCACCGAGCGTGCCTTCATCGAGTTCCACCACATCGAAGCCTTCGCGCTGGGTGGCCCGTCCACGCCGGACAACATCGGGTTACGGTGTCGCCGGCACAATCAATACGAGGCGGAGCGGGTGTTCGGGCCGCGCGGCGGCGGAAGGGACAGCGAGACACGGCAATCGATCGACACGGTTAGCAGATGATCGATCGACAGGATTAGCACATAGAGGCTGTGGCCAGGTCGGCTGTCATCGGAACGGACGCTAGACCGGCCCTACCCCCAGAACCCCACTACGCGCCGGACGCGCCCAACCGTCGCGAGCTCGAACACGTTCGTGCCCTTGCCGCGAGCGGCCCCGTCCGGGCCCTGGGCCACCCAGTCCACGACCGCCGTGCCCTGGCATTGCCGCACGTCGCCCGCGCGAGACAGCACGACCCCGGGCATGTGCATCTGGGCCGCGGACAGATGAGCCACGAGGTCGTCGATTCCGGCCGTGCACGAGAACGCATCCGCGAACGTCACGTCGTCGGTGGCAACGGCGGCGAGGGCGGCGCGGCGGCGTCCCTCGTCCTTCTCCGACCAGGCGGCCAGGAACGCGTCCACCGCCGTGGGCAGGCCGGCGGCGACTTCGCGTGCCACCACGTTCGCGAACACCGCGAGCTGATACCGCCAGCCCTGGACGTGCTGGTCCCGCGACGCCGCGTCGGGCAGCTCGTGCCGCAGGCGCACGAGCGTTCCGTCCTTGCGCTCGTCCAGCGTGACGACGACCCGCGAGCCGCCGGGCCGCACCGGCTTGGCCGGATCCTCGTAGCCGTAGGTGAACACGACACGCGAGGGCGGCACGACCTCCACCACCTCGCCCGAGGCCAGCACCCCGTTCGGGTAGCGGATGCGCATGGCCCCCCCGGGGCGGGCGTCGATCGTGGACCCCTCGCCCCACCAGGCCGCGAACCGCGCGCTGTCCGTGAAGTATCGGAACACCGTCTCCGGCGCGGCGTGGATGAGGACGGTACGCTCCAGGACGTGTTCGAGTGCGCTCATCGCCGTCTCCTTCGTGCCGGCGCGCGGCGCCGGCGTCTCTGCTTCGGCCCGCGGCGGCTCTCCTCCAGCTCCGCGCGCAGCTTCAGCTTGTACAGGGCGTCGTCCCACATCGATTCGAGCCATCCGGCCAGGGGGCCGAGGGCTTCCTTGCGCGCCGCGTAGAACCGGTGGCGGCCCTCGCGGCGGCTGCGCAGGAGGGAGGCCTCCTCCAGCCGCCGCAGGTGTTGCGAGACCGCGCCGAACGTGACGTCGCCCAGCGCACGGTGGATGTCGCCCGCGCTGCGCTCTTCCGCCCACACCAGGCGGAGGATCTCGCGCCGCCGCGGGGTGCCCAGGGTCTGCAGGACCGAGACCATGGCCAATAGTTTAGATAAAACTAAAATGTTGTCAAGAGACCTTCCGCTCCGGCCCCCGGCCTCGGCCGTTGACACTCCCGGCCCCGCCCGCCAAGATCGATCGCGGTGACCACGCCCGCAGGCCTCCCCGGATCCGAGCCCGGCGACGCGCCTTCGCTCGCGCGCCGGGCCGCGATCGCGATCGTCTTGATGATGGGCTTCTACGCCCTGGCCGCGGGCATGGCCTTCGCGCTGGCCTGGATCCCGTACGCCGCCTGGGCCTACGGCCATCGATTCAACTTCCGCCTCGCCTTCTTCTGCCTGGGCGGCGCCTACTTGATCCTCCGGGCCATCGTCCCGCGCCGCGACCGGTTCGAGGCCCCCGGTCCCCGTCTGCAGCCGGACCGGCAGCCGCGCCTGTTCGAGGAGATCCGCGGGATCGCCGGCGCCAGCGGGCAGGAGATGCCGGCCGAGGTCTACCTGGTGCCGGACGTCAACGCCTGGGTCGCCCAGCGCGGGGGAGTGATGGGCGTCGGCGGACGGCGCATCATGGGTCTGGGCCTTCCCCTCCTGCAGGCGGTGTCCGTCTCCGAGATGCGGGCGATCGTGGCCCACGAGTTCGGCCACTACTTCGGCGGCGACGTGAAGCTGGGTCCCGTGATCTACCGGACGCGGGAAGCGCTGGTGCGGACGGTGATCGCCCTCCACCAGCACAGCGGCCTCCTGCAGAAGCCGTTCGAGTGGTATGCGGCCCTGTTCTTCCGCGTCACCCACGCCGTCTCGCGCCACCAGGAGCTGCAGGCGGACGCACTGGCGGCGCGTATCGCGGGCGCGGACGCGCTCGCGCGCGGCCTGCGCACCGTGCACGGCGCGGGTCTCGCCTTCGGGACGTATTGGGCGCAGGAAGTGGCGCCGGTGCTGGGCGCCGGCTACCTGCCCCCGCTCGCCGTCGGCTTCAGCCGCTTCCTGGAACAGCCGCGGGTGAACGACCTGGTGCGGCAAGCGGTGGAGACGGAGGAGCGCGAGGGAAAGGCCGATCCGTACGACACTCATCCGTCCTTGCGGGAGCGACTGGCCGCGCTGGCGGGGCGATCGGGCCCGGTGCTTGTCGCACGGCCCGGCGACGACGGCCGGGCCATCACCCTCCTCGACGCCCTGCCTGAGGTCGAGAAGGAGCTGGTGGCTTTGCGCACCGCCGCCGGAGACAAGACGGGCGGGCTCAAGCCGCTCCAGTGGGAAGACGTCGGGGGAGCCGTACTCGTTCCCGTCTGGGAGGAGTTCCTGCGCGAGAACGGCAGCCTTCTCGCGGGCGTCACCCCGGCCGCACTGCCGGCGTTGGACTGGGAAGGGCTCGGGCGGAAGCTCATCCAGAGACTCGGGCTGGGTGAGGGGGAGCCGGAATCGCCTCCGCCCCTGCCCGCCGCGGGCTTCGCGGTGGGAGCGGCGATCGGCTTCGCTTTGTCCCAGCGCGGATTCGTCATCGAGGCTCCGCCGGGAGCGCCGGTCACGATGGTGCGCGCGTCGCGGCGCATCGAGCCGTTCGAGCTGCGCGAACGGCTCGCCAAGGATCCCGAAAGCTGGCGGACGATCTGCGCGGAGATCGGCTTCGCGGATCTCGACCTCGCGGCGCAGGCCGGCAACCGGCCCGCGGGGCCGGGTCCCGCATGACCGACGGCATGACGGCGCCCGACCCCATCGCCGAGTTCCAGGATCTCTTCGCGCGGGCGGGCGCGCGCGAGCCGGACGCGACCGCGATGGCCCTGGCCACCGCCGACGCCACCGGCGCTCCTTCCGTGCGCATGGTCCTGCTCAAGGCCGTGGATGCGGCCGGCTTCGTGTTCTTCACGAACTACGAGAGCCGCAAGGCCGCGGAGCTCGTTGCGAATTCGCGGGCCGCCCTCTGCTTCTACTGGCCGGCCATCGGCGTGCAGGTCCGCGTCGAAGGGGGCGTGGAGCGCGTGACCGCGGCCGAGTCGGAGGCCTACTTCGAGACCCGTCCGCGGGAAAGCCAGCTCGGGGCCTGGGCCTCGCGCCAGAGCCGGCCCCTGGCCTCGGCCGAGGCGCTGCGCGAGGAGTTCGCGCGCATCAGCGCGCGGTTCGCCGGACAGCCCGTTCCCCGTCCGCCCGTGTGGGGCGGCTTCCGCGTACGCCCGCAGCGGATCGAGTTCTGGCATGCGGGCGAGCACCGGCTCCACGACCGCGTCCTCTACACGCGCGCCGGCGAGGGCTGGACCGTCGAGCGGCTGTTCCCCTGAGCCGCTCCCGGATTTGACGCGACCTCACCCGGGTCCTAGTGTGTTCCGCGCATGACCGCGCGCCGCGCTCTCGCCGGCTTCTTCTGTTCCGCTCTCTGGCTCGCCGGCGGCTCAGCGGCCGAAGCCCAGGAATGGCACGAGGCGTACCGCGACGGGGTCAAGGCGCTGGCCCAGGGGCAGCCGGCACGCGCGGTGGGGCTCCTCGAATACGCGGTCAGCAAGCGCCCGCAGCCCGGCCGCGACATCGTCACCTACGGGACGAACGTCGAGCGCCAGTACTACCCGTACCTGAAGCTGGCCGAGGCCTACATCAAGCAGCACGACCTCGCGGGCGCGCGCTCCGCGCTCAAGCGGTCCGAGACGTGGGCGCGCGAGCCGGCGGACGAGCGCCGGCGCCTGGCCGCCCAGGTGGAGGCGATGGCCGCGGCCGCCGCTCCCGCGGTGGCGCCCTCCGCCGCCGCTCCCACACCGATGCCGCCCCCGCCCACGACGCTGGCCGCGGAGCCTCCGCCCGTGGCCACTCCCGCGCCGGCCGTGAAGACGGAGACGCCGCCGGCGACCTCCGGCGATCGCGGGACGCCACCACCCGTGCGCGCCGCGGAGCCGGCCCGGCGCGAACCCGCCGTGCCCAGCGCGGCCACCACGCCGTCTCCGCGGGCCACCGCCGCCGCCACGGGCCCCGCGACGCCCGCCGCCATCCTCGAAGTCGTCTCCCAGCCGCCGGGCGCCAGCGTCTATGTGGACGACGAGCTGATCGGCTCGACCGATCCGGAGTGGGGGCGCCTCGTTCGCAGCGGGCTCACCCCCGGCCGCCATCGCATCCGCCTCGCCCTCGTGGGCTTCCGCGATCTCAGCGAAGAGGTGGACCTCGGCCCCAGCCGCACGGAGCTGCGCCGGCGCCTCGTGGCCGCCGATGCGCCCCCGGCCCCATCGAGCCGCCGCTTCCTTCTCGTCGGCGGCGTGGCCGCGCTGCTGCTGGGCCTCACGGCCTGGGCCCTGCGGCGGCCGCCCGCCGCCGCCACGTCACTGGCGGGGAGCGGCCCCCTCGCTCCGACGCCCGGGCGCAGCCGCGCGTTCGACCACTCCGCGCCCACGCCCCCGCGGCCCACTCCGACCGGTCTCGGCAGCCCGGGCGTCCGCCGCGGCGCGGACGGTCTCGAATACTTCGGAGACTACCGGCTGATCGAGCCGCTCGGCCGGGGGGGCATGGCGTCGGTGTACCGCGCGGAGCGGGGAACCGAGGTCTACGCGCTCAAGCGTCCGCTGCCCGCCTTCCTGGAGGAGCCGGAGTTCCTGGAGCGCTTCCTGCGCGAGGCGGAGATCGGCCGCACCCTGCACCATCCGAACATCGTGCGCATCCTCGAGCGGGGCGAGGTGGAAGGCGTACCGTTCTTCACCATGGAGCTGGTCGAGGGGGAGACGCTGCAGGCGCTGCTGCTTCGCAACGGCGCCATGAACGCGCGCCTGGCCACGCAGGCGGTCGTGCAGATCGCGGAAGCCCTCGACTACGCGCACCTGAAGGGCGTCGTGCATCGCGACCTCAAGCCTTCCAACGTGATGGTGCTGCCCGACGGCATGCTCAAGGTGATGGACTACGGCATCGCGCGCGCGCGGCGCTTCGAGGGGCTGACCGTCACCGGCGCGTTCCTGGGCAGTCCGGAATACGTGGCCCCGGAGACGATCGAGGCCAAGGGTGCGGACGCCCGCAGCGACCTCTATTCGCTGGGCGTCATCTTCTACGAGACGCTCACGGGTACGCGTCCGTTCCTCGCCGACACGCCCTTCGCCATCCTGCAGAAGCACCTGACCGAGGTCCCCGCCCCGCCCTCGGCGCGGCGGCCCGGCGTGCCCGGGGAGCTCGACCGCATCGTGATGCGGCTGCTCAGCAAGGCGCCCGAGCAGCGCTACGCGGCCGCGGAGGACCTCGTGCTCGACCTGCGGGACTTCCTCAACCGCGTGGTCTGATCAGCGGGGCGGCATCATCTTCTTCAAGGCCTGCCGGTCGAGGCCGAGCGTGTCGCTCGAGCGCAGCAGGTCCGCTTCGAGGTTCTGGCGCGACCGCTTCGCCGCCGGGGCCTGGGCCCGGGCGCCGACGTGCGGCCACAACGCGCGGGCCACGTCGTCCGGGAGCACGTTCTCCAGGTACTCGAGCGCGGTGCCGCGCAGCCCGGCGTCCGCGCCCAGCACCGCCCAATACGCGATCTGGAGCGGCTCCCGCTCGACGGCCAGCGAGAGCAGGGTGAACACGTGGGCCAGCCCGCGCTCGGCCGCCGTCTGCGGGCGGACCTCCGGGCTCGATTCCTCCGCGGGAAGGGAGTCCGCCTCCTCGTCGCCCCAATCCTTGGACGCGCTCTCGAGCTCGCGCAAGGTGGCGGCGAACACCGCCGGCCGCGAGATCTCGATCGTGGATTCCTTCTCGGTGATGCGGGCGAGGGTGAGCGCGCACTGGCGGCGCACGCCGAACTGGGGATCGGCGAGGCCGAGGAGGAGGCCGTCCGCGACGCGCTGGGTGGCCGTGCGGCGGAGGACGCGGGGGATGCGGCGGCGCACCACGACGTCCTGCTGTGGATCGAGGAGCGCGTCCAGGAGCTGGCCCGTGGTCCGGTTCGCGGAGCGGCGCAGCGCGCGCAGCGCATCCAGGAAGAGGTCGTTGCGGGCGAGCAGCGGGATGACGTGGCCGACCATCACCGGCTCCGCCGCTTCCGCCCGGCGCAGCGCCCGCCGCGCCACGTCCGCGTCCGGGGCGCGCAGATCGCCGACCGTCTCGAGCAGCGCGTCGCCCGCACCGGGGGGAGCGGCCGGAGGCCGCGTCTCCCCGCGCCGGGCCGCGATCTCGCGCAGGATGGCCTCGCGATCGCCGATGAGGCCCGTGCGGGTGAGGGTCATCGACGTCGTCGAGTCCACGACGTCCGCCAGGTCCAGCCGCACCACTCCCGAACGAAGGCTGTCCTCGAGGGCGGCGACGTAGCCGTTGTGCAGGCGCCGGGAGACGCCGACGGCGCCGAGGGCGGCCGCCGCGGCCAGCGCGAACAGCACGCGCGGGCTCTGGGCGCCGAGGGCGGCGGCCAGGGCGAGGATGGCCACGCTGCCCACGACGGTGCCGAGGCGGTCGAAGCCGACGTCCACGATGGCCTTGGTCGGCCGCTTGCGGCGTTCGGCGATCGGGGTGAACAGCAGCTCGTAGCCGGAGCGGAAGAGCGAGTTGTTGAGGACGCCGTGCGCGCCGCGGGCCACGAGCGCGCTCACGAGCCCGGGAGACACGAAGCCGGCGATGGCAGCCACGCCGACGGTCGCCGGCCGCAGGGCCACCGTTCCCGCCAGACCGAGGCGCTTGAGCGCGGGCCGGGCCAGCAGCATCTGCACGGCCAGCCCCAGCCATCCGATGCCGGTGTGGAAGAGGGCGAAGAACGACATCAGGGACGCGCCCGCCGGGAAGCGAGCGGTGGCCCGCGCGCTCAGGACGAAGTCGAGCAGCGTCTCCGTCGCGGATCCCAGCAGCACGACGAGGGCGAGGTCGCGCAGGTACGGCACCTCGTTCATTACCCGCAGGCCGGAGAGAGGTCCGGTGCCTTCGCCTCCCGGAGCCCGGCGCTCGCCCGTGGTGACGCGCTCGGCCTCTCCCGGCCCCAGGCGCGAGAGGGCGAGCAGGCACAGGACGTTGAAGGCGGCCATGACCGCCAGCATCGTCGCCACGGGGACGAGGCCGGCCACGGCCCAGGCCAACATGCCGCCCGCCACGCCACCCAGCGACGCGCCCAGGTTGATGTCGCCCATGACGCGGCGCGCGGTGTGGGGGTCGAAGCGCTCGTTCATCAGCGACCAGAAGCCGGAGACGACGGTGGCCCCGAAGGCCGCCATGTGGAGGTAGACGGCGATCGCGGCCAGGCGGGGCTGCACGAGGCTGAGCCCCCACTCCCCGAGGAGCAGCGCGGTACCGGCCGCGATGGCGATCGGGACGACTTGCGCGGGCGAGCGCCGGGTGAGCGCCGCGGAAAAGCCGAACACGGCCACGGCGGAGACGACGGCGCCCGCGATCATCACGAGGGGGAGCGAGGAGACGTGGAACGTCGAGAGGAAGAGCGCGTCGCGGGTCGCTCGGCCCGCGACCTGCTGCGCGATGAGCGCGCCCGCGGCCAGCATGGCCGCCACGACCGCGCTGCGGTGGCCGGACGTCGTCGCGGGTTCCATGCCGGGGTGCCGCCTATACTACGCCATGCCTCGCACGCCTTCGTCCGCGTTGGCCGCGGCGCTCCTGCTCACGCTGGCCTTCGCGGCGGAGGCGCACGCCCAGGGGGTGTCCCTCAGCCGGGCGGGCTCCGGCGCCCGCGCCGCGGGCATGGGCGACGCGTTCGTGGCCGTCTCCGACGACGGGACGGCGGCCTCCTGGAACCCGGCGGGCCTGGCCCAGCTCCGCCAGCCCGAGTTCTCGTTCGTGTATGCCTTCAGCGACCAGGGCCTGGACCTTTCCGGCCTGCGCTCACCCGACGATCAGTCGCTGTATGCGTATCGCTTTCCCGTCAGCGGGGAAAGCTCCTCCGTGGACTTCGCAAGCGCGGCCCTGCCGTTCTCCATCGTCCGCCGCCCCGTCACCCTGCAGGTGAGCTGGCGGCGGCTCTATCGGCTCGAAAACGTCCTCGGGGGCCAGTTCGACCGCTATCCGGCCGGGGAAGTGGGCAACGTGCAGGCGTCCACGGCCTTCGAGGACCGGCTCGACGGCAGCATCGACGTCATCTCGGTGGCGGGCGCGGTGAAGCTGACGAGCCGGGCCGCCATCGGCGTCGGCGTGGATTTCTGGAGCGGGGGATGGAACGAGCACGTCTCCTACGTCGCCGCGCCGATGCCGCCGGGGCCCTCCCCGTTCCTCGACACGCGCGCGCGCACGCGCCTGAGCGGCCACAACCTCAACGTCGGGCTGCTCCTGAACTATCCGGCCTGGAACGCGGGGTTCGTCTTCCACGCCCCTTTCTGGTCCGACTTCTCCAACCACGTGGATCAGCAGTCCTCGGCCGGCCCGCCGCAGACGGCCGACGCCCCCCGCGCCCGCCTCCGCTTTCCACGCTCCGTCGGGGCGGGGCTGGCCTGGCGCCCGGCCTCCCTGTGGACGGTGGCGACGTCCGTGACCCACGACCAGTGGACGGACTTCATCGTCGACAACGTCCCGGACGCGGCCGGCCCCATCAATTTCTTCGACGGCCTGCCGCCCGAGCTCTCCACGACCCAGGACACGGTCTCCTTCAACCTGGGCGCGGAGCGCCTCCTGGTCGCCGCCGGCGCGGTGGTGCCGCTGCGCCTGGGCTTCGGTTACGAGCCGCAGGGGGCCATGGACGTGGTCACGCGGGATCCCGTGAACTACCTGCTCTTCTCTGCCGGCACCGGCTTCAACACCAATCGCTTCAAGCTCGACGCCGCCGTGCAGTACCGCCGGGCCTCGTTCCTCACCAGCCAGGTCCTGAGCCAGGAGACCTTCCTGGCGGGCCCCCTCGCCCGCGACTTCATCGGACGGGCGGACTCCCACGAGTGGCGGCTCAAGTTCTCCGCCATCTACCGCATCCAGGACACGGAGAAGCTGCGGGGGATCTTGCGGAAGATCTTCGGGTAACATAATGCCGCATGACATCACGTGTCCAACTTCCTGAGCTGACCCACCTCCAGATCGCGGTCCTCGGCCTACTGGGGGCGGAGCCGCAAAGGGGGGTGGCCATCCGCGCGCACCTCGGCTCGTTACGCGGCCGCCAGACCGGGCCCGCCTTCTACCAGATGATGGCGCGCCTGGAGGAAGCCGGCCTGGCCGAGGGCTGGTACGACCAGAAGGTGGTGGCCGGCCAGATCATCAAGGAGCGGCACTACCGGATCACGCCCGCGGGGCGCCGGGCCTGGCGCGAAGCGCGGGACTTCTATCGCCAGATCCTCGCCGGTGCGCGGCCGGCGGTGGCCCGTGGCTGACTACGCGCGTCACTTCCGGCTGCCGCGCTACACGGCGCTCCTCGGGCGCCGCCGGCGCGAGCGCTATCTCGAGCCTGCGTATTACGACCTGCTCGACCAGCGCCTGCCGGAGCTGGAATCCGCGCGGGACATCGGGCAGCGCGTGCGGGTGCGCGCCCGCTTCCAGTGGGACGTCCTGCTCCTCGCCCTTTCCTGCCTGTCCCTCTCCGTTCCGGACGAGCGCCGGCCCCCGCGGTGGACCGCCGTCCGTCCGAGCGGACACGACCTTCGCGCCGGCGCGCGCGCATTGCGCCGCCACCCGCTGCTCACCCTCACCGTCGCCGCCACCCTCGCCCTGGGCATCGGGGCCAGCACCGCCGTCCTCAGCGGCGTGCGCGCCGTTCACTCGAGACCCTTGCCCTATCCGCATCCGGAGCGGCTCGTCCACATCTGGGCCACCTGGAAGGGCGGAGCGGGCAACTTCTCCTACCCCGACTACAAGGCGATGCGGGAGGAGACACGCGCCTTCGACGCGATCGCCGCCTACGAGTCGTGGGGCAACGTGGCCCTCACCGACGGAGACGTGCCCATCGCGCTGACCCCGAACTTCGCGACGCCGAGCTACCTCGAGATGCTGGGCGCCCGCGCCACCGCCGGCCGTCTCTTCCTCGCCTCCGACGATGTCACCTCCGGAGCCCACGCGGTCGTGCTGCTCGGCGAGCGTTTCTGGCGCCGCCAGTTCGGAGGCGACCGCTCCGTGGTGGACCGCGTCGTCCATCTGAACGGCCTCTCCTTCACGGTCGTGGGTGTGGTGGCGGACGGGTTCACGGATCTGGCCGCCCTGGAAGGGCCGATGCCGGACGTCTGGCTGCCCACGACGATGGCCGAGAGCGTCCTCGGCCAGCCGCCCTTGACCGACACCTATCGGATCTATTGGGGGCTCGCCCGCCTGCGCGAGGGCGCGTCGCTGGCGGAGGCGCAGGCGGACCTCACCCGTGTCGCGCAGCGCATGGCCGCCGCGCGGCCGGCCTCGCACCGTGGCTACGAGCTGAAGGTGCAGCCGCTGACGGCCCGCCTGCGCGGGGCGCTGGCCCAGCCCACGATGCTCCTGGGTGCGGGCGCGCTCCTCATCCTGATCATGGGCTGCGCGAACGCGGCCAACCTCCTCCTCGCGCGCACCGCGGACCGGCGCCGCGAGCTCGCCGTCCGTCGCGCGCTGGGGGCCTCGGAGACGATGCTCCTGCGCCAGCTCCTCGTCGAGGCCCTCTGTCTCGCGGGCCTGGGAGGGATCCTGGGCGTCGCCTGCGCGATCGCGGCCACGAGCGCGCTGCGGACGTGGCTCATCGAGAACGTCTCCCCGTTCGTGGATCTCCGCGTGGACGGGCCCACGCTGGCCGGCGCCGCCGCGCTCTGTTTCGGCACCGCCGTCGCCTTCGGCCTCGCCCCCGCCCTGGCCGCGCGCGGCCGCAGCCTGGGCGCGGGTGCGGCCGCCGGGGCGCGCGGCTCCGAAGACGGCCGCACGCGAGGACGCCGTGCCCTGGTCGCGGCCCAGGTCGGCCTGTCCGTGGTGCTGCTCGTGTGCGCCGGGCTCATGGTGCGCAGCCTGCACGCGCTCACGACGGTGGGGCTGGGCTTCCGGACGCAGGACCTCGTGACGTTGCGGCTCGACCTCGGCGCCCGGCGTTACGCCGCTCCCGACGCGCGCACGCGGTTCACGGCCGCCCTGCTCGAGAAGGCGCAAGCAGAGCCGGATATCGAGACCACCACGCTCTGGGGGCCGAGCCTCCTCGGCCACGCGACCTGGGTGCTCACGGTCGTGCCCGCGGAGCGCACGGTGGAATCGCCGGGCGCGTACACCATGGCCTTCCGGCACAGCGTGAACCCGGGTGGCCTCGCCAATCTCGGGATTCCCCTGCGCGCGGGCCGCGACTTCGGCCCCCAGGACGTCGCGGGCACTCCGCTCGTGGCCATCGTGAGCGAGAGCTTCGCCCGGGAGCTCTGGCCGGCCGGAGATGCCGTCGGCAAGCAGATGAAGCGCCAAGATCCGAGCCTGCCGCCGATCACGATCGTCGGGATCGCGGGCGATGCGCGCCACCGCCAGCGCTACAGCCTCGGCGACATCGCGGAAGGGTTCGGGCCGGGAGGACTGGGCCCCCAACGCGACGTCTACCTGCCCTACGCGCAGCGGCCCAACCCGAGCCTCACTCTCGCCGTGCGCGCGCGCACCGACACCGCGCGGGCGACGCAAGCGCTGCGGCGCGTGGTCGCTTCGCTGGACAAGGACCTGCCCCTCACGGACGTGCGCACGCTGGACGACCGTCTGGCCGCGCAGGACGTCGCGCCCACCGCCCTGACCGGCCTCCTCGGCGCCTACGCGGCGGTGGCCCTCCTCCTCACTTCGCTCGGACTCTACGGCGTGCTCGCGCATTCGGTGGTGCAGCGGACCCGCGAGATCGGGATCCGGATGGCCCTGGGCGCGCAGAGGGGCGCGATCCTCCGGCTCGTATTCCGGGAGGGCCTCGGCATGACGCTCGCGGGTGCTTCGGCCGGGCTCCTGGGCGCGCTCGCGGGGACGCGCCTCATGCGCTCGCTGCTGTTCGGCGTGACCCCGAGCGATCCGTGGACGATGGCCACCGTGATCGCGATCCTGGTGGGCGTCGCCGTGCTCGCGATGCTCTCACCCGTGCGGCGAGCGACGCGCGTGGATCCGGTGGTGGCCCTCCGGACGGAGTGACCGTCAGTCCTTCGAGAGGAGGCGCTTCCAGCGCTGACGGCGGGCGGCCAGGCGGGGGAACTCGGCTTCCGCCTTGCGGATGGTGCGCTCGGCGTCGCTGAGCGCCTGGTGCCTCTCCAGGGACAGGCCCAGGGGACCGATCAGGAGGCGCGTCTCGATCACGGCCGCCTTCGCGCGCTCGATCGCGGCCGCGCTGCCTTCGTCGATGGCCGCACAGACGGCGTCCGTGGCCCGATCCAGGGCCCGCCGCGCGGCCTGAGTCCGCGCGTCCGTCGAGAGCGTGTGCTCCGCCACATGGACGTCGGCGGACAACTCGCCGATGTCCTGGACGAGCGCGTCGATGGCCGCCCACCGTGCGGGCACGGGTCTCTCCGCCTTGCGAGGTGCGCGAGTGTACACCCGGGGCGCTTTCCCGCCTTTTCCGGAAACGACGTCCAGCGGCCCGGCGGGACAACATCGGTGCTACGGTGGAACTGACCGGCCTCGCAGGGCCGGCATGGCCACGCCCCGCGCGGGCGGTGGCGCATCCGCACTCGAGGTACAGCAAGGAGTCTCAAGCGTGGTCCGCTCGCCTTCCCTCCAGGGAATCACCGTTCTCCTCGTCGACGACGATCCCGACGATCTCGCCCTCGTCGGCACCCTCCTGAGCACAGCAGGGGCGGACGTGACGGCCGTGTCCAAGGTGGAGGACGCGCTGCGAGCCCTGCAGAGCGGACCTCCGCGGGTGGTGGTGAGCGACCTCATGATTCCCGGACACGACGGATTCACCTTGATCCGCCGTATCCGCCGCACCGAAGACGGGGGCGGCCACCTGCCCGCGCTCGCCATCTCCGGATACGACAACGCCGATCAGCGCCGGTACGCGCTGGAAGAGGGCTTCGACGAGTACCTGCCGAAGCCCGTGCATGAGCACATCGTCACGACGGTGGCGCGGATGGTGTTCCCGCGCCGCCGAAAAGGAGAAATCCATGGCTGATCTCGCCGTCCTTCGACATAAATACGATCCCGTCGTCCGCCTGATGCACGCCCGCGGGGCGCAGGTCCGCACCATCGAGATGCAGGGAGCGAAGCTCCTGATCAAGGCGGAGGCGCCCTCCGCCGACGTCAAGAATGCGATCTGGGACGAGATCAAGAAGGTCGATGCCTCCTACTCCGACCTCACGGCCGACATCACGGTGAACGCGGCCGCCGCGGGCCAGGGCGGCCCGGCGGGAGCGGCTTCCGCACCCGCGGGAAGCTACACGGTGCAGAAGGGGGACACGCTCTCGAAGATCAGCAAGCAGTTCTACGGCGACGCCAACAAGTACCAGAAGATCTTCGACGCGAACCGCGATCAGCTGAAGGACCCGGACAAGATCCAGCCCGGCCAGGTCCTCCGGATCCCGAGCTAGGGCGCAGGCGTCGCCACCACTTCGAAGGTGGCCTTCGGGCTCGTGATCTTCGTGCGGTCGTCCATCGCCCACACCGCGTAGGTGCCGGGCACGAACTCGCCGCTGCTGATCTCCCGCTCGAAGGTCCCTTCGGGGCTGGTGGCGTAGCGCTTGGCCTGCCATTCCAGGCCGTCCGGGCCCTGCAGGTGGGTGGTGGCGCCCGAGCCGCCGGTGAATCCGCGCCCGACGTACGTGAACGATTGGCCCGGCCGTCCGCGGGCGGGTGAGATCGTCACCTGTGGGGCGAGGGTCAGCGTCGCGCCGTTGGACCGAGTCCCGTCCGGGTTCGAGACCCGCACCTCGTAGCGTCCCGGGCTCACGCCCGCGAGCGCGACTGTGGCCACCAGGCGCGCCGGGCTCCGGTCCGTCCCGGTCCCCGCCGCGATCTTGCGCCCCGTCGCGTCCACGATCTCGACCGTGCTGGCCTTGCCGTCGAACCCTGTGCCTTCCACCGTGACCGTGAGCGTCGAGCCGACGGCCGTCGATGGCGTCACGGATGCGACGTGCGGCGCCGGCGCCAGCAGCGCGAGGGCGGCGAGGCCGAAGCCGGCGGGGATCGCGGGGCGGCTCGAGGACATGGGCCAGTCTATTCCCGCTGGCGGCGGAAGATCTCCATCACCCGGGCCAGGGTGTCCGCCTCCGCCGCCTTCTTGTCCGGCCGGTGGCGCTTGACGCGCGCGAAGCGCAGGGCCATCCCCGCCGGGTAGCGCGGCGACTCCTGGACGTCGCTGAACGCGACCTCCACGACCAGCTCCGGCCGGACGTGCACCACGTGGCCGTCGCGCCCGGTCTCCAGCGACAGCAGCGTCTCCGTCTGCCAGCGCAGCATCTCGTCCGTCAGGCCCTTGAAGGTCTTGCCGAGCATCACGAACTGTCCGCTCTCCGTGTCGCGCGCGCCCAGGTGCAGGTTGGAGAGCCAGCCCTGGCGCCGCCCGCTGCCCCATTCCACGGCCAGGATCACGAGATCGAGGGTCTCCGCCGCCTTGAGCTTGAGCCAGTGGAAGCCGCGATGGCCGGCGGCGTAAGGCGCTTCCAGCGACTTGGCCATGAGGCCTTCGTGGCCGGCGGCCAGGGCCTGGCGGAGGAAGCGGTCGGCGTCCTCCGCGTCGCGGGTGACGAGGCGCGGCAGGCGCTGCGGCTCGGCCACGATGCCGGCCAGCCGCTCCACGCGCTGCGCGTAGGGGAGCGCGATGAGAGGCCCCTCGCCCTCGCGATAGAGGCAATCGAAGAAGAAGGACGACAGGGGCATCTCGGCGCGGGCGGCCGCGACGTCTTTGGATCGGCCGAAGCGGCGCATCGTCACCTGGAACGGATGCGGCCGCCCGTCCGGACGGAGCGCGATCGTCTCGCCCTCCAGCAGCAGCTCGCGCGGCTCCAGGGCCCGCGCCCATTCCACGAGCTCGGGCACGCGCGCGGTCACGTCGCGCAGCTCGCGCGTGAATACGCGCACCTCGTCGCCGGCCTTGTGGAGCTGGATGCGCGCGCCGTCGAGCTTGTATTCGAAGGCGGCTTCGCCCAGGCGCTCGAGCGCTTCCGATGTGTCCTCGGCCGTGCTCGCGAGCATGGGCGCGATGGGCGAGAGGAGCCGCAGCGAGAAGCGGGTGAGGCCGGCCGCGCCCTCTTCGAGCGCGGCGCGGGCCACGTCGCCGAGGCTCGGCGCGAACATCGCGGCCTGGCGGACGTCGCCGGGCGGGAGGCCGGACGCACGCGCGATGGCTTCCTGCACGAGCCCGTCCAGAGCGCCCTGACGCACCTCGCCCAGCACCAGCCCGGCCAGGAAGCGGCGCTCATCCTCGCGCGCGCGCTCGAGCAGGCCGCGCAAGGTCCGGATGCGCCGATCGGCGGAGCCGGCGCCGCGCTCGCCGGCGAGGGCGTCGAACGCGCGGTCCACGTCCAGCAGGGCCAGGGGCTCGTCCCGCGGCGGCGGCGCGCCCTCGAGGGCGGAGTGGATGGTGCTCCAGCCCAGTCCGATGCGGCCCTGGGGGAGCGCGCCCGTGAGGTACATCGCGAGCAGCTCCGCCTCGCGACCACGCGCCTGCCGCAGCACGTCCGCGATCAGCGTGACCTTCTCCGTCTTCTTCGACGTCGCGCGCACGCGCTCCACGAGCGCGGTCAGCGCGGAGAGCGGCAGTCCCTGCGGCGTCGTCATCCTCTCTAGTGTGTCCGGTGGGCCCGGCCGCGGACAACTCTAGAGACCGCGGCGGAACCCCTCGCGCCAGCTCGGATGGACGAGCCGCCAGTCCCACGTGCGCCTGGCCTTCGCGTTCGAAGAGCCGCGCCCCCGCGTCATCATCGAAACGCCCGCCTCTCCGACCGCGAGGCGTCCGACCCAGGCGGGCAGGCGGAAGGGCGGCTTCGCCCCGATGGCCCGCGCCAGCTCGGGAAGCCAGACCGACACCTCCGCGGGATCGTCGTCCACGACGTTGTAGACGCCGGCCGGTCCGCCCTCGGCGGCGAGACGCGTCACCTGGGCCACGTCGTCCATGTGGATGAACGACCAGATCCCGGCTCCGCCTCCGATCACGGGGAGCCGGCGCCTCCGCACCATCTCCAGCATGTCGCCGCCTGCGCCGAGCGACGTGCCCGGCCCGTAGAAGCTGCCGTAGCGCAGGACCACTCCCACCATGTCGGCAAGGCCGGCGACGGTGGCCTCGAGCCGGCGGATGCTCTTCAGGGTCTGCCGCATCGCGGCCGGAGGATCGGGATCGAGCGGGTCCTCTTCCGTCTTCACCCGACCGCCGACTCGCTCGTTCGGCCAGCCCGTGTAGCTCTGGGCGACGAAGCGGCGGACGCCCGCGGCCCGCGCCGCCGCGACAAGGTGGTCCGTGCCCTCGGTTCGCAAGCGGTTCGTGACCGCGAGCTCGCCGTCGATGTCCCTCAGGTCCTTGAAGGACGCGAGCGCGGTCATCTGATGGACGACGACCTCGGGACGCGCGTCCGCCACCGCCTTGCGGACCGCTTCCGCGTCCAGGGCGTCCAGGATCACCGGCTCCGCCCCCATCGCGCGCAACGGCTCCGTCCGGCTTGCGCTGCGCGTGGTGGCCACGACCTGGTGGCCGGCCGCCACCAGCACGGGGACGAGCCGCCTGCCCACCACGCCCGCCCCGCCCGCCAGGAAGATCTTCATCTCTGCACCTCCTCCTCCCATATCCCAGGACGAGACCGGACCTCCGCCCGTGACATCAACGGGTGTCACAATCGGACGAGCTGTTTCGTCCTGGAATGTGGATGACCGAGCTGCGGCCGCTCCTGTTCTCGATCGCCTATCGCATGCTGGGCAGCGTCGCCGAGGCGGAGGACGTCGTCCAGGAGGCCTTCCTCCGTTTCCATCGCGCCCAGGAGGAAGGCACCTCCATCGAGACGCCCAAGGCCTGGCTGGCCGCGGTGGCGACGCGCCTGTCCATCGACCACCTGCGGTCGGCGCGCGTGCGGCGCGAGACCTACGTCGGGCCCTGGCTGCCCGAGCCCGTCGTCGAGGAAAGGGAGCCCGCGATGGCGCGAGACCTGGAGATGGCGGAGAGCCTGTCCATGGCGTTCCTCGTCATCCTGGAGGCGCTCTCACCGGTCGAGCGCGCCGTCTTCCTGCTACGCGAAGTGTTCGACTACGGCTACGACGAGATCGCCGCCATCGTGGACAAGACGGAGGACAACTGCCGTCAGATCTTCGCGCGCGCCAAGCGCCACATCGACGCGGGCAAGCCGCGCTTCGAGGCCTCGCCGGAGAAGCGCGACGACCTCGCCGGCCGTTTCTTCGCCGCCTGCCAGAGCGGAGACCTCGAGGGTCTCGTGCGGGTCCTGGCCGCGGATGCCGTCTTCCACGGCGACGGCGGAGGCAAGGCGGCGGCGGTCGTGAACACGGTGCGCGGGCGGGAGCGCGTGGTCCGCCTCGTGAACGGGCTGTTCACCAAGGGCAAGCTGGCCGGGGTCCGCGTGCACCGCGTCATGGTCAACGGCCAGGAGGGCGCGATGATCTTCGACGCGCACGACCGCCTGATCAACGTCATGGCCGTGGACATCGCGGAAGGCGTGGTCCAGTCCGTGCGCTCGGTCGTGAACCCCGAGAAGCTCGGCCATCTCGGGCCCCTGTCGGACCTCGCGCGCCTGCCCGTACGCGCCCGTCGGGGCGAGTAGGGATCAGGCCACTCGCGCCGGCAGCTCCAGCTCGACCTGGAAGGAGTCTCCCTCCGGACGGAGGCGCAGCTCGGCCTCGCGTCCGTAGAGGGTCTCCAGGCGGCGGCGCACGTTCTCGATCCCGATGCCGGGGCCGCGGCGGGCGGGCGCGGCGGCGTCGCGCGGGTTCTCGATGGCAAGAAAGAGCCGCTCGCCGTCGCGACGCGCGTCCAGGCGCACGGTGCCGCCCTCGAGGCACTGAGCGATGCCGTGGGTGACCGCATTCTCCACCAGGGGCTGGAGGAGGAGCGGCGGTACCAGGCACGTGAGCGTCGCTTCCTCGACGCGCGGGGCGAAGTGGAGGCGCGCCCCGAATCGCACCTTCTCGATGGCGAGGAGGTCCGCGGCCAGGGCCAGCTCCTCGGAGAGAGGCACGCGATCGTGCGCGCCCAGGGCCAGGCTGCGCCGCAGGAACTCGCCGAGGAGGACGCACATCTTCCGCGCCTCCTCGGGGCGGCTGCCGATGAGCGCGTTGATGGAGTTCAGGCTGTTGAAGAGGAAATGCGGATGGATCTGGGCGCGCAGGGCGCGCAGCTCCGTCTCCCGCGACAGGATCTGGAACCGCAGGGCCTCCGTCTCCGCGCGCCGCGAGTCCTCCAGGGCCACGAGCAGGTAGTGCAGCGCGGTCGAGAGAAGAAAGAGCAGGAGGCCCATCGCGAACAGCACGGGCGCGGCCCGGCGCTGGGCGGCGATGAGGCCGGGCAGGAAGCCGAAGTCCTCGAGGGCGGCGGCCCAGAGCCGGGACGCGGCCAGCCAGAGCGACGACGAGATCGTCGCCGCCACGATCTGCGTCCCCGCCAGCCGAGGCAGCCCGGAGAGGCCGAGCGGCGCCGTGCGGCAGACCCAATACGCGCCCAGGCACACGAAGGCATAGAGCGCGGCCAGGGGCACGGCCAGGGCCAGGGCCTCGACCCACGAGAAGCCGCCGCCCAGGACGAGGAGAGCGGAGAGCAGCGCGCCCAGCAGCTCCCAGGCCAGGATGTAGGTGGCCAGCCGTCGCCAGTCCGCGAGGATCGGATGCATCGCCGTCAGTTCTTGATCTCGACGCCGCCCATGACCGCGTAGCCGGTGACGATCAGCCTCTTGCGGGCGTCGTCGGGCCGGCGCGAGGTGTCCTCGAATGCGCCCATGAGGGCCACGCCCCGCGACTCGACGGTCCAATCCGCGGGGACCCGGATCTCGATCCCGCCCCACCACGCCGACGCATTGAGGATCACCTCGCCCGACTCGATCGAGGCCTTGCGAAGGTCGATCTCGGAGGCACCCATGACCGCCGACACGCTGCCCCCGCGGAAATCCTGGGTGCTCATGCCGCGCTGGACGCTGCCCATGAGGCTCGAGACCTCGAGGATGCGATTGGGGTCCACTTCCGGCGGCGGCGCCGCCGGCCGCGGAGTCCGCACGGCCCGCCAGAGGATCGCGGCGCCCAGCACCAGGTAGAAGAGGGCCATGACGAGCCGGCCCTGGACGATCTGGAGGTTGACGAGGAGCAGTCCGGTGCCGAGCAGGATCAAGAAGCTCGCGGCGGGCCGCGTGGCCGCGTTCCAGCCGTGGGAGAGCTTGGCCAGGCCGAGACCGATCAGCAGCACGGGCCAGAGGCGGATGAACCGCCGCGCCTCGAGCAGGCCGAAGTTGTCCAGGGTGAGAAGCAGCCCGAAGAGGAGGATGCTCGTTCCCAGGACCAGCCGGAACGCGATGTGAGTGGCCGCCCGATCCGACCCCATGCCTTCTCCTTTCCCGTGGATGATACGGCGGGAGGCTCAGTCGCCGAGGAGAAGGGGGAGGTGGACGACCCGGAGGAGAAGGGTCAAGAGGAGTGCGGCCTCCACCATCGGCCGGTACGTCCTCCACGCCCTGAAAGCCCTGGTCACCTGCATGTTCGCCCTCCTTTCAGACGAAGATACGGGGCGCAGCGCGCATCCAGGAGTTCAATTCGGTAAACGCACGGGGGCCACCGGCGAATGACGGCCCCTTTCCATCCAGGAAATCCGTAGGGTCTACAAGAGGATGGCCGAGAAGACGCTGGGGCGTTACCGGATCACGGGCGAGCTCGGGCGGGGCGGCATGGGCGTGGTCTACCGGGCCACCGACGGCCGCCTGGGCCGGGAGGTGGCGCTCAAGGTCCTCACCGCGGGACCGCGCAGCGATCCCGAGATGGACCAGCGCCTGCGCCGCGAAGCGAAGGCCGCGGCCGCGCTCACTCATCCCGCCATCTGCGTGATCTACGAGATCGACGAGGCGGAGGGCGCGACCTTCATCGCGATGGAGCTCGTGCGCGGGCGCCCGCTGGCCTCGCTCGTCCGTCCTCGAATGGAGGCGGCGCGTGCATTGGAGCTGGCGGCCGAGGTAGCCGAAGGACTGTCCGAAGCCCACCGCCGCGGCATCGTGCACCGCGACCTCAAGCCTTCGAACGTGATGATCACGGAGTCGGGACACGCCAAGATCATCGACTTCGGCCTGGCCAAGTTCTGGAAGCCGCTCGATCCCCTGGAGAGCGGCGCGGACACGCCCGCCCGCGGACAGACGGATCCCGGGCGCATCCTCGGGACCGCGGCCTACATGTCTCCGGAGCAGGTGCGCGGCGCGGCCGTCGATCCGCGCAGCGACGTGTTCGCGTTCGGGGCGCTCCTCTTCGAGATGCTGTCGGGGGAGCCCGCCTTCCGCCGCGAGACGGGAGTGGAGACGCTGCACGCGATCCTGAAGGAGCCGGCGCCGCGGCTGCCCGAGTGCGGTCTCGCGTCCGCCGCGCGCGCCGTCCAATCAATGCTCGACGCCTGCCTGGCCAAGGAGCCCGACGACCGTTACGCGGACGTCGAGACCCTCCGGGCGGATCTGCATGCCGCGCGCCAGCGGCTCGCTTCCGGAGAGGTCCCCGCGTCGACCGCTTCTGGTCCCGTCTCCGCCCTGCCGACCGCGGTCCCCCGCACTGGTCCCATCCGCGTTCTCATCGTGGACGACGAGGACCCGGCGCGCGAGCTCATGAGGGAGTACCTGGGACGCGAAGCCGACGTCGAGGTGGCGGGGGAGTGCCGCAACGGCTTCGACGCCGTGAAGGCGGTGGCCGAGCAGCATCCGGACCTCGTGCTGCTCGACATCCAGATGCCGAAGCTCACGGGCTTCGAGGTGCTGGAGCTGATCGGGCGCGAGGTGGCCGTCATCTTCGTCACCGCCTTCGACGAGCACGCCTTGCGCGCCTTCGAGGTGAACGCGGTCGACTACCTCCTGAAGCCCGTCGCGCCCGACCGGTTCCGTGCGGCGCTGGCCCGCGCGCGCGACCGCCTGCAGGCGCGTGCGCCCGTGCCCGTCGCGGAGATCGTCCAGTCCGCGCGGCCGCCGGGCGCGAAGGCCGAGCGGATCCTGGTCCGCGACGGGGCCAAGGTGGTCGTGATCGCGGCCGCCGACCTGGACTACGCGGAAGCACAGGACGACTACGTGGGCTTGCGCAGCAGGGGCAAGCTCCACTTGAAGCAGCAGACCCTGGCCGAGCTGGAATCTTCGCTCGACCCCGCCCGCTTCGTGCGCATCCACCGGTCCTACCTGCTGAACGTCGATCGCCTGGCCCGGCTGGAAAGCGAGGGCGAGACGCGCACGGCCATCCTGACGGACGGGACGCGGCTCCCCGTGAGCCGCGCCGGCCATGCGCGCCTGAAGGCCCTGCTGTAGGGCGCGCCTAGCTGGTCCGGTTGAGGGTGACGGTGACGCGCACCGGCATGACGTGGCACTGGTCGGCAGTGACGCGGACGTTGCGCTCGGTCGCGGGCTGGTAGCCCGCCCGGCTCACCCGAACCTCGTACGTTCCCGCGCGTTCGGTGGGGCCCGAATACGTGCAGTCGGGGGCGGAGCCGGGGAACGGCGGCAGCACCTGGCTGAAGGAGCCGTCGACCACAGTCACCGTCGCGTCACAGAGACGCTGGCCCGACATGCCGTCCACGACCGTCAGCGTGATGGCCTGGACCGCGATCGTGGTGCAGATGACGGGGTCCGCCGGCGACTCGCAACCGGCCACCCCGAGAACGACCGAGCCGACACCCAGGAGACGACGGAACCGGCGAGGGAAGAAACCCATGTTCGATCCTCGGGCCTACGCACCGAACTGACGGAGGTGGTGGTCCATGTGAAGGTAGCCCCAGCGCAACCAATCACCTTCCGACATCTTGCCGAAGATCGGATGGGAAGGCCAGGTCACGCCCGTCCCCCGCGACGTGAAGATCGCGACGAGCGCCTCGACCTGCTCCACGTCCGCGCCGAAGTCGCCCGGCTTCGTGCAGCCCGTGAGCGCCTGATCGATCTCGGGGCGCGTGGCGATCCCGGGCGGCCAGCGCAGGGGAGCGTAGAGGGCGATCCACTTCACGAGCGTGTGATTGAGGATCCCGGGGACGTCGCTCACCTCTTTCCGGCCGAGAGCGATGAGGAACGCGTCCCCGAGATGGCACACCATCTGCGGCGCCGACATGCGGCCCCATCGGCGCGTGCTGTCGGGGCGCACGTCCCGGAGCCGGCGCAGGACCTCGATCTTGTCCTCCGGCCGTGCCAGGGTCTTCATTTCGCCGTCACCGGCCGAGCATCCGCTCGCCCCCGGCCTCGCGGAAAGCGGCCAGGGCGCGCTCGCGGCCCGCTTCGGCCAGGGCCAGGACTTCTTTGAACCCCGCATCGCCACGCAACGCGTCGAAGTGGCGGCTGCGGGCGAGGGTGTCGGCCACGAAGTAGCCCTTCTCCACCGCGCGCCGGAGATACGGCAGCCCTTTCTGGTGCTCGCCGACGTCGCACAGCAGCCATCCCTCCTGGAAGATGGCCTCGGGATCGTCGCGGATCTTGAGCCCGCCCAGGGCGGACATGTTGTTGGACCACATGTCCTCGGCGCGCTTGTCGATCCAGGCCATGAGGTATTCGGCCCAGGAATTGAAGGTGGCGATGCGGGTCGTCCGCCGCATCGCCTCCAGGGCGGCCCGCGCCTCCTCCCGCCGCCCGGCCAGGCCGAGACCGATGACGCGGATGCCGTCGTCGGCCCCGGCCACGACCAGGGTGGGCTCGATGGCCATGAGCCGCTCGAGGTCCCCCGTCATCAACGTCGTCTGCTCGACGCTGGTGGGGACGTTGGGATCGAGGCGGCGCGCTTCCTTGTGGGCGGCGATGGACTGATCGAAGAGCCCGCAGTAGCGGCAGGCGTGCACGAGCCCCGAGAACAGCTCGGGATCGTTGCCGTGGCGGCTGGCCTGGGTCAGGAGCCGCACGATCGCGCTCTGCGCCTGGCCCATGTCCGACTCGAGGTTCGCGTACAGCTTGTGCGCGACGGACAGGCGCGGGTTGATCTCGAGGGCGCGGCGGAAGGCTTCTTCCGCGCGCGTCTCGCTGTCCGGAGACGGCTCGATGTATTTGCCGATCACGCGATGGCAGCGGCCGAGGTAGGCCCAGGCGGGCGCGAATCGGGGATCGAGCTCGAGGCACCGCTCGTAGAGGCCGCGCGCGCGCACGAGGCCGTCGTAGGTCCGGGCCATCTCGTTGGCGCGGAGGTAGAGCTCGTAGGCGCGCGCGTCGTGCGGCGCGTCCGGGAAGGGCGAGATGCCGCTGCCCCCGAGGGGAAGCGACAGCGCCTCCACCACCCGCCGCGCGATGTCGTCCTGGAGGCGGAAGAGATCGCCCAGCGGCGCCTGGACGGTCTGCGACGTGACCAGGGTCCCGCTCGGCGCCTCGACCAGCTGGGCCGCGGCCCGCACCTGGTCTCCCGAGCGCAGGAGCGTGCCGAGGACGACGCGGTCCACGTCCGCGGCCGCGGCCAGCGCCTTGAGGTCCGGCGCCTCCCCCGCGAAGCGCGCCGCCGTCGCGCCCGAGCGCACGACCAGCGACGGGATCCCCGCCAGCGAGGTCGCGATGGCCTCGGGCAGGCTGAAGGCAAGGAAGTCCGTCTCCGGATCGGGACGCAGGATCCGGAAGGGCAGGACCACGAGCCGGGTGAGAGCGCGCGCCAGCGCCGGCGTGTCGTTGCCTTCGACTCCACTCGTCCCGCGCAGCTCGTCCGCCATGGCCTCCGCGGAGGACGGCCGCTCCGCGGGCTTCTTGGCCAGGGCCCGGCGGATCACGCGGTCGGCGGCCGCGATCGCGGGAGAGCCGACGAGGGCCGGCGGCTGCTCGTGCAGCGTCGCGTGCAGGATCTCCACGACGTTGGCGCCGGCGAACGCGGGCCGTCCCGCGAGCATCTCGAACAGGATCGCACCCGTCGCGAACAGGTCGGTGCGGGGATCGAGCTCGTCGCCCGTGACCTGCTCCGGCGCCATGTAGCGCGGCGTGCCCACCAGCATCCCCGTGTGCGTGAGCTCGGTGGCCACGCTGAGCGAGCGCGCCAGCTCGGGGTCGCTGGGTCGGGCCAGGCCGAAGTCGAGCAGCTTGACGCCGTGCGGCGTGAGGAACACGTTCGAGGGCTTGAGGTCGCGGTGGACGATCCCGCGCGCGTGCAGGGCCGCGAGGGCGGCCAGGATGCCGAGCCCGATCGGCACCGTCTCCGCCACGCTCAGGGGCCCGTCGTGCAGGCGCTCGGCCAGCGACTGTCCTTCGAGGAGCTCCATGGCGATGAACAGCTCCGGGCCGTGCTCGCCGATCTCGTAGATGTGGCAGACGTTCGGATGATTGACGCTGGCCGCGGCCCGGGCCTCGCGCCAGAAGCGCTTGCGCGCGGTGTCGTCCTGGGCGAGCGCGGACATCGTCTTGACCGCGACCGTGCGCTCCAGCCGCTCGTCGCGGGCCGCGTAGACGACGCCCATCCCGCCTTGGCCCAGCTTGCGCGTGATCGCGTAGTGCCCGATCCGAGTGGGCATGGCCACGTCCGGAGGGGGAGTGAGGGCGGCGAGACTCGGGGCGGCGGACGGGGGGGACGGGGACGCACGCGTCACCATCCAGTCGTAGAGGGCGCGCAACCGTCCCCGGGGCGTGTTGTCGAGGGGCTTCTCCGCCACGGGACCGCCGATCATACCCTCAGCGGCCGGAAGGCCGGGGGCGGAATTCTTGGGCCGACGCTAACTTTCCGTGCCCCGCCGGCGTCTTATCCGCATGGTGAGCCCTGCCTGGCTGGAGCCGGTCTCCCAGGACCTGCGCTTCGCGCTCCGATCCTTCCGCCGCAACCCCGTATTCGCCGCCGTCGCCGTGCTCACGCTGGCCCTGGGGATCGGCGTGGACACGGCGATGTTCAGCGTTCTGGACGCCGTCCTCCTGCGCCAGCTGCCGTACGCGGATCCCGGGCGTCTCGTGACCCTCCGCCAGATGTTCCCGAAGATCGGCGAGCTCGCGCTCGGGACGTCCCCCGCCGAATACCTCGACTATCGCGACCGCACCTCGTCCTTCGCGTCCGTCGCGGGGTACGAGGCGGTGGCGATGGACCTCACGGGCGACGGCGAACCCGTCCGCGTCCAGGCCCAGCGGGTGACGCACACGCTCTTTGCCACGCTCGGCGTCACGCCCCTGGCCGGTCGGACGTTCTCCGCGGCGGAAGACCAAGCGGGCGGGCCCCGCGTGGCCCTCCTCAGCTACGAGCTGTGGCAGAGCCGGTTCGGTGCCAGCGCGCGGGCCGTGGGCCAGATCGTCCGCCTCGACGAGCAGCCCTACACCGTCGTCGGCATCATGCCGCGCGGCTTCGATTTCCCATTTTCGGCCGCCCGCGCCGGCGAGCCTCCCGCGGTGTGGGTGCCGATGGCCTTTACGCCGAAGGAGATCGAAGACCGCGCGGCGGAATTCCCTGTTCACGTCGTCGCGCGCCTGCGCCCGGGCCTCTCGCTCGCGCAAGCGCAGGCCGAGATCGATCGCGTCGCCGCCGCGTTCCAATCCGAGCATCGGGACATCTACTCCGGCAACCTGCAGCTCGAGGTGACGCTCAGCCGCCTGGGAGCGGAGACCGCCGCTCGGGCCCGCTCTCTGATGCTTACGCTGGGCGGGGCCGTGGTGTTCGTCCTGCTCATCGCCTGCGCGAACGTGATGAACCTCCTGCTCTCGCGGGCGACGGTGCGGGAGCGCGAGATGGCGGTGCGCGACGCTCTGGGGGCGGGCCGGCCGCGCCTCTTCCGGCAGCTCCTGACCGAATCCCTGGCCCTGACCAGCGCGGGGGGCGTCTGCGGATGCCTGCTGGCTTTCGCGTTGATCCGGCTGGTGACGAGCGCCTGGCCCTCCGCGGTGGCGGGAGTGGCCCAGGCGCGCCTGGACCTTCGCGTCCTCTGCTTCACGGTCGTCGTCTCGATGGTCAGCGGCGTCCTGTGCGGCCTGGCCCCGGCGCTGCGGTGGTCACGCCCGAACCTCGGCGCGTCCCTCAAGCTGGGCGGGCGCGTCGGGGGCTCACCGGAGCGGCACCGCCTGCGTGGCGGCCTCGTCGTGCTGGAGGCGGCGAGCGCGCTCGTCCTGTTGATCGGAGCCGGCCTGCTGATCCACAGCTTCGCCCTTGTGCTGCGCGTGCCCATCGGCTTCTCGCCGGACGGGGTGCTGATCGCGCGCACGACGTTCAACCGCCAGCGCTACCCCACCGCGGAGGGACGGCGCGCCGCGCAGCGTGCGATGGCGGAACGGCTGGCCGCCCTCCCCGGGGTGACCGCGGTGGCCCTCGCCACGCACATTCCGCTTGCGGACGAGCGGCAGATCGGGTTCATCCTCGAAGGCGAAGACGAGCGCTCCGTCCACTGGGCGGACAACGCGCTCGTGAGCGGCGACTACTTCGCGGCCATGGGGATCCGTCTGGTGAGCGGCCGCACCTTCGGTTCCGAGGACACGCCGGAGGCGCCCGTCTCCGCGATCGTCAACGAATCGCTGGCGCGGCGCTTCTTCCCGGAAGGTGACGCGCTCGGCAAGCGCCTCGTCTGGGGCGGGCGGAAGCTCACCATCGTCGGCATCGCCGGCGACGTGCACGTCGAGGGCCTGGACGCCGCGGTCAGCCCGATGGTCTACACGCCCGTCTACCAGATCGAGAGCGGCGCCACCCGATTCGGCGTTTTCGTCGTGCGCACGCGGATGGCCGATCCCGCCGCCCTGGCCGCGTCCGTGCGCGCGGCCCTGTGGTCCGTCGACCATGACGTGCCCGTCTTCGACGTCCGCGCGATGAGCGGGATCGTGTCGCGCTCGCTGGCCACCCGCCGCTTCGCCGTCACCCTGCTCGCCGCCTTCGCGGCGGTGGCCCTCTTCCTGGCCGTCGTCGGGCTCTACGGCGTCCTGTCCTACGCGGTCACGCAGCGCACGTCCGAGCTCGGAGTCCGGTTCGCCCTGGGCGCGACGCCGGCCCGCGTCATCCAGATGGTCCTGGGCGACGGCCTCCGCCTGGTGGCGGCGGGCATCGTGCTGGGGGTCGTGATGGGCGGCCTGGCCGCGCGTCTGATGTCGGGCCTCCTCTTCGGCATCCGCCCGTTCGACGTCACGACGTTCGCGGGCGCGGCCTTTCTGCTCCTGTCCGTGGCGCTCCTGGCGAGCTTCGTGCCCGCGCGGCGGGCATCGCGCCTCGAGCCGATGAACGCGCTGCGATCCGAATAGACACGAGGTCTAATGCGCGGGCACGTCGAAGGGCAGGCTCAGGACATCCGACGGGACGTCGGCGGGCCGGGCCGCGCCCTCGCGGTCGAAGAGCCGGTCGAAGCGATTGCCGGCCCGGTCCTCGATCCCGGCGCGCAAGCGGACGACGTAACGGCCCGGAATCCACGGCTGCTCCGGGTGGAACGTCCAGCGCACCTCGCCCGTCGAGATCTCCACGCGCCCCGCGATCGCGCGGCCCCCGTCGTCTTCCACCCACACCCATCGCTGCAGGAGCGCGTGGTCGAGGGGCTCCGGGAGCGTCACGACGAGCGCATCGGAGGTCAAGCTCGGAGCCGCCACTCGAGCATCGGCCAGGCGCGGCGATATGCGATCGGCCTCCACCGCGTGGAAGCGCCGCTCGTGGGCCTGGCCCATCGCCGTCCCTGCGACATCGGTGATGTCTCCGTCGACCACCAGCCGGTAGTCCCTTCCGGCCCGCAAGGGTGGACCCATGTGCTCTCCCGGCGCCACGCCGCGCTTCACGCGGCCGGGATGGAACAGAAGGGTGAGCCGCGTGCGTTGCGGATCCCAGAGGCCGTCTTCGACGGGCACGAAGGCCAGCGGGACCTCCTGGCCATCGCCATCCACGAGGTGAACGTGCGTCTGGGCGCTGCGCGCGGTCATGGGCCGCGAGAACTGGACGTACAGCCGCAGCGTGTTCTCGGGGAGCGTATCGCCCGAGGGATGGATGGCCAGGACCCGCGGCGGGTCCGGAGGGACGGCGGCCGGTGACACTTCGAAGACGCGCTCCGCGCGCACGCCGTTCCGATCGAAGCGTGCCACGTAGCGCATGCCGGTCACGAACGGAAACCGCGGCTGGAACGAGAGGACGCCCGCCTCGACGGCATGGGTCCCGGCGATCGCGGGCACGTCCGGGCTCGGTACGTGATCGCCGGTGTACACCACGAGCGCGCGTGCCCGCTCCTGGGGGCCGGCCCGGCCCAACGCCGCCACCGCCGTCTCGTCCAGCCCGGTCACCATCACGCGATGCGGCCGGCCGTCGTCGGGAGTGTCGACCTCGATCGAGACTCCGGCCGCGGCCGCCAGCGACGCGGCCAGGAGAACGACGAGGGTCAGAAGCGCTTCACCGATATCGGCACGAGATCGAGACGGCCGCCGGGCAGGCGGCGCAGCACCTCGACGTAGTCGTCGCCGAGGTTGTCCATCTGCTGGACGCCGGTGCCCGAGCGCGGCTCGTAGCGCACGCCCGCGACGTAGGTCTCGACGTGCTTGTCGATCACGCCCTCGTAGGCCTCGACGTCCTTGGGATCGACGATCAGGAAGGGCAGGTTGCTGTTGGCGATGAGCAGCTTCTCCTTGCCGTCCTTCTTGTAGACGACCATGTCCAGCGGGTAGTTGCCGGAGCCGAACTCGCCGACGGTGCGCCCGCGGACGTGGGCCTTGTCCTTGAGGTCGTCCACCGCGATCGTCACCAGCGGCGTGCAAAGGTACGCGGCCAGGAGGTGGGCCCGGCCCTTCAGCGAGTAGGGCACGAACGTGCGCACGGGCGCTTCCGTCTCGTATTTGCCGTGCGCGCCGTGGTAGTTCTCGACGGCCGTGGCGGAGGCGGCTCCCGCGAAGGGATAAGCGACCTTCCACATCGTGGAGGCGAACTCCTCGTTCGAGAGCCCCGCAACGTACAGCGCGCCGTCCGCGTAGGCCATGTCCGTGATGGTGTCCGCGCGCAGGGAGACGTTCTTCCAGGGCACCTTCTTGGCCGCGTCCACGGGGTTGGGCAGGGCCACGCGCGAGAAGCGCACGGACGAGAGATCGACGATCTCCGGGCGGGCGGCGGCGTCGAAGCGCACGAGCACGCTCGCGTCGGCCACGTCGTTGGGCAGGAGCCATTGCCCGTTCCACGCCGCGCGCCCGCGCGAGACGGCGAGGTACGACTGCTTGGAGATCGGGTCGACGGCGAGGTCGTGGATCATGATGTCCGCGGCCGTGGCCCCGAGGAGCGCGGCCAGCTTGCCCTCGACGTCGGGGATCTCCTTCGGGTCCTTGACCTCGCCCGCCGCGCGCGGGCCGAGCTCGATCGCGTACACCGCGCCGCCCTTGCTGTCGCCCACGAAGAGGACGCCGCCGGGCCCGAAGGCCAGCGCGCTCAGCGAGCGGATGTCGGGTTTGCCGGCCGCGACGCCGGGCGGATCGGCGGCCACGGCCGAAGCCGCGACACCGATCGTGAGACCCAAGGCGAGAGCGATGGAGACGCGCATGACGGACCTCCTCGCGTCCGGGCGGGACGCGACGGCGATTCTAGGACGCCGTCACCCGGACGCCTTGCCAAACCTTGTCAACACGTCTTGAAATCACGTCGCTCGAACGTGGAGGCTTGCCCATGACCCAGATCGTTCGTGACGCCCGCTTCGGTCTTCGGCTCCTGTGGCGCAATCCCGGGTTCACCAGCGTCGCCGTGCTGGCCCTGGCCCTGGGAATCGGCGCCAACACCGCGATCTTCAGCGTCGTCCACGCGACGCTGCTCGCCCCGCTGCCCTTCCATGACCCGGAGCAGCTCGTGATGGTGTGGTCGAAGATCCAGACCTACCGGAACGTGACCGCCGCGGCCACCTTCCTCGACTGGAAGAAGCAGGCGTCCGTGTTCCAGGATTTGAACGCCTGGAGCGGAGGCGGCGTCGGCCTCTCGACGGACGGTACCCCCGAGCAGGTCATCACCCAGTTCACGACCCCGGGTCTCGTCAGCATGATGGGGCACCGATTCCTGCTGGGACGCGACTTCGCGGCCGAGGAGGGCGAGGTCGGGAAGGACAAGGTGATCATCCTGACCCACCGGCTGTGGGAGCGCCGGTTCGGGTCCGACCGCGGCATCGTCGGCAAACAGGTGCGGGTGGACGGCGAGCCGCACACCGTGGTGGGCGTGCTGGCCACCGGTCCCGCCGACCGCGTCAACCAGGAGCTGTACAAGCCGCTCACCTTCAAGCCCGAGCAGATCAACCACGACTTCCACTGGCTGCTCGTCATGGGCCGCCTGAAGCCGGGGGTGACGCTGGCGCAGGCCAACGCGAACATGGACCAGGTGACGTCCCGCATCGCGGAGCTCAACCCGCGGTCGAACAAGGGATGGTCGGCCACGGTGGAGCCGCTGCAGAACAACTTCCTGTCGAAGGAGACGATCGCGGGCCTGTGGCTGCTCCTGGGCGCGGTCGGGTTCGTGCTGCTCATCGCCTGTGCGAACGTCGCGAACCTGCTCCTCGCGCGCGGCATGGCGCGGCAGAGGGAAGTGGCGGTGCGCTCCTCTCTGGGCGCCCGGCGCGGGCAGATCTTCGCGCAGTTCCTCACCGAGAGCGTCGTGCTCGCGGCCATCGGCGGCGTGCTGGGCGTGATCCTGGCCGCGGTTCTCCTGCGCGCGATCATGGCCCTGATGCCGCCCTACACCCTGCCTTCGGAGGCGGACGTCCGCCTGAGCGTGCCCGTGCTGCTCTTCACCTTCGGGGCTTCGCTCCTCGCCGGCATCATCTTCGGGTGCGCGCCCGCCTGGCAGGCCACGCGCTCGGAGCTCGTCGAGACGCTCAAGGACGCCGGCCGGTCGAACGTGGGCGGCGTGCGCCAGCGTCTGCGCCGCGCTTTCGTGATCGCCGAGGTCGCGCTCGCCCTCACCCTCCTGTCCGGCGGAGGGCTCGCCGTCCACGCCCTCGTCAAGCTGATGAACCTCGACCTCGGCTTCCGGCGCGATCACCTGCTGACCTTCTTCCTTCCCGTCCCGAACGAACGCCTGCGCGAGCCGGAGCGGATCGTCGCGTTCTACGAGCAGCTCCAGGAGAGGATCCAGGCCCTGCCCGGCGTGCAGTCCGTGTCGGCCTCCACGGGGATGCCCGTGCGCGGAACGAACTTCGGCATGCCGTTCGAGCTCGCTTCGAAGCCGGTGGCCGATCCTTCCCAGCGGCAGGGAGCCGGCTTCAACATGGTCACCCCAGAATATTTCCGCACCTTCGGCATCCAGATGGACAAGGGCCGGGCGTTCACGCGCGAGGACCGCGCGGGCGGCGTGCGCGTGGCCGTGGTGAACCAGACGTTTGCCAACAAGTACCTCGCCGGCCTCGACCCGCTGACGCAGCGGCTCAAGATCGAGGAGCTGATCCCGGGCGTGACCCGGCTCGGCCCGGCCATGGAGTGGCAGATCGTCGGCGTCTACCGTGACGTGCGGAACGGCGGCCCGGGCGGGGACGCGTTCCCCGAGATCGACGTGCCATTCGCGCAGAGCCCGTGGACGAGCTCCTCGGTGGCCGTGCGCACGGCCGCGGATCCCGCCAGCCTCCAGAAGAGCGTCGCCGCGGCCATCCGGTCGCTGGACCCGGATCTTCCGATGACGGACGTCAAGACGATGGACCAGTCGGTGGACGAGGCCCTGGCCGGCAATCGCTTCAACGCCGTCCTTTTCGGGACGTTCGCGGGCGTCGCCCTGCTGCTGGCGGCGGTGGGAATCTACGGCGTGATGGCGTTCACGGTCGCCCAGCGCACGCACGAGATCGGGCTGCGCATGGCGCTGGGCGCGGGTCGCGGGCAGGTGTTGATCGGCGTCCTCAAGGAAGGCCTGGTCACCGCGGGCATCGGCCTCGTCCTGGGGGCGTTCGGCGCGTATTTCGTGGGACGGACGCTGCAGGGGATGTGGTACGGCGTGGAGGCGATCGATCCGATCGCGTTCGGCACGGTTGCCGTCCTGCTCCTCGGGTCCGCGATGCTGGCCTGCCTGGTGCCCGCGCGCCGCGCGGCGTCCGTCGATCCGATGGTGGCGCTGCGGCAGGACTGAGGATCGCCCGCGTCCTAGATTTAACGGGTTCTTTGCACCCGCTTAATCAGCTCGTCCCGGGTGACCGCCATGATTCCTGAGGCTGGACTTTCGACGAGGAGCCTGGAACGTGAAGGCCGTGGTCGCCGCCGTTGCGACGATGCTCCTGGGAACCCCACCCATCTGGGCCGCCCTGGGCAAGCCAGTCTCGTCCATTTCCGAGGACCAGAAGCGACTGGGCGGCGAGCTGCGCAGACTCAGCGCCGCGCAGGGATTTGCCGTGCACGAGATCACCGCCGCCGACGGCACCGTCGTCCGCGAGTACGTTTCGCCGGGGGGTGAGGTCTTCGGGGTCTCCTGGCGCGGAGCGACACGTCCGAACCTCGTCGATCTGCTGGGTGACCATTACCCCGCCTACCGGGACGCGCCGCGACCGCCAGGACATCGGCACGGCCCGGTCGTCGTGCGGACCGATCACCTCGTCGTGGAGATGGGCGGACACATGCGCGATTTCCACGGCCGTGCGTATCTTCCGGATCGCCTTCCCGCGAGCGTCTCGTCCGACGCCATCCGATGAACGCGACCTCCCGGCTTCGCGTGATCGAAACCAGGCGCACCGCCCGCGCCGTGCTTTTCGCGGCGCTGCTGCTCGCACCCGCCTGCGGCGGAGGCGCCGGCAGCCCGACGGCGGCCGGCGCGCCGGTCGTGGACAACGTGCAGCCGGTGCACGTCGACCTCGGCCCGGCCGGCGACTACGTGAACGGCATCTTCACGAGCGTCACCATTTGCGTGCCCGGCACCTCGAGCTGCCAGACGATCGACGGCGTGCTCGTCGATTCCGGCTCCGTGGGCCTCCGGCTGCTCGCGTCGGTCGTGACCCTCCCGCTCGCGCCCAACACCGACACCGGCGGCAACGTGATCGCCAACTGCGTGAGCTTCGCCGACAACACCTACAACTGGGGGCCGATGGCGAACGCTTCCGTGAAGATGGCGGGCGAGCAGGCGGCATCGGTTCCCATCCAGCTCATCGGTGCGCCCGGCCTGCCGGAGGCTCCCTCCGACTGCAGCGCGGGGGGAACGGCCGCGGACACCGTCTCGTCACTCGGGGCGACCGGTGTGCTCGGCATCGGCGTCTTCCGCCAGGACTGCGGGGAGGCTTGTGCCCGGCCCTTGCGGCCGCCGAAGATCTATTACGCCTGCGGCGCTTCCGACTGCACGGTGACATCGGTGCCGGTCGCGAACCAGCTCCAGAACCCCGTCTGGCTCTTCGCGCAGGACAACAACGGGTTCCTCCTCTCCCTGCCCACGGTGCCCGAGACGGGCGCTCGCTCCGTGGCCGGATCGCTCGTCTTCGGCATCGGGACGGAGTCGAACAACGCGCTCGGCTCCGCGGTGGTCTACACGACCGATGACGTGGGGAACGTCTCCACGACCTTCAATGGCACCACGGTCGACGGCTATCTCGACAGTGGCACGAACACCCTGTCTTTCCTGGATGACTCCTCGATCCCGCTCCCGGCCTGCGCGGATCCGGACTCCGACTTCTCCTGTCCTCTCGCGACGGCCAGCTTCACCGCGGTCAACCGGGGAAGCAACGGCGTCTCGGGGCCGGTCGCGTTCAGCGTCGCCAACGCGGAGACCCTCTTCGACACCGACAACGCCGCCTTCAACGACCTCGGCGGACCGGATACGGGCGACTTCGCCTGGGGCCTGCCCTTCTTCTTCGGGCGCAAGACGTTCGTCGGGATCGAGGGGCAGAGCTCGCCGGGGGGACAGGGTCCGTACTGGGCGTACTGAGAGGTCGAGACTAGCGAGCCGCCGCCGATTCGGGCGCCGGAGCGAGTGCGCTCGCGGCGCGGCCGATCAAGGCCGGAACCATGGCGATGATCGGGCCCACGACGAGCGCGCCGGCACGCGTCGCCATGGCTGCTCCCATCGGTACGACCGTTCCCGCGGGCACGTTGAGCGCGTCCCAGTGCCGGAAATAAGAGGCGTCCACGTGAAGGGCGTAGCTGAGCCAGGTCGCCGTGAAGATGAGGGCCTGCGCCCACAGCCCGATCACGTAGCCCGTGAGCAGCGTCCCTCCCCAGCCGAAGCCGCCGACCCGCCGTGACAGGGCGCCGAAATAGAAGCTGCTGATGAACGTCAGCCCGACGATCGAGAACATGGCATTGCCCCGCGGCGCATAGGGCACGCCCGCCACACCCAGGCTGAAGCGCGCCGCCGCGAAGATCAGCAAGAGGAGGAGGGGCAGGCGAACGAACCGCAAGACGCGAGCAATCATGTTGGTCTCTTCAGTCAGGCCCCCGGCGTGGGATTATCTGTCGATTCTGCCGCCGTCGTGGCGGGCGGCGGCGGGGGAGGCGTCGGCTTGCGGGCACGCCGCGGAAGCGGCCGCCACAGTCCGCCCTCGTTGAGCGCGCGCCACGACCATCCCGACCACCGCACGAGGCTCGCCGCCAGCCACAGGGCCCACCCGAGCATGAGCGTGCGATAGACCCACAGCGGCAGGCTGACCACGGCCACCGGGGGAGTCGCGTTCTCCACCCGGTCGGCGTACCAGCGCAGGACGGTGTTGCTGCTCTCCGCGCCCGCGACCTGCATGTCGGGCCGGAACAGCAGTCCCTGCTGCACGACGTCGTACAACACGGCCAGCGCGATCACGATCCAGACGACGAGGAGGATCTGGATCGCATCGTGCGCGAGGGCCGAGGACGCCGTGTGGCGCGACCGCCAGGCCAGCACGATGAAGAGGCCCGTCACGATCAGGCCGCCCATGGCCGAGGTCTGCGTGAGCCCCAGGGCGAGGAGCAGCCAGGCTCCGATGCCGAGCGGCGTGTCGGTGAAGACACCGACGGCGAGGGCCACCACCAGCGCGAAGATCAGGTAGCCCCAGAAGAGCACGGCGGGTCCCCACGAGGGGCCGCGCGTGAAGAGCAGCCAGCGGTTCTCGGGCAGATGGAGGACGGTCTCGACGTTGACGGCGGGCAGGGGCAGGCCGACGGACGGAGCGCGCTGGTAGAAGCGCGCGCCGCGCGGCTCGCGCCATCGCACGACGACGTTCTGCGTGCCCGCGGGCACGGTCACGCGCAGGCGGCCCTGGTCGGGCTTCGCCGGCCGCGTTCTCCCCGTGACCGTGAGCTCCTGCACTTCGGCGTCGGAGGGCACCGTCAGCACGAGTGCCTCTTCCCGGCTCGCGCGCGTAGCGACGATCAGGGACGTGTTCGTCAGCCGCTCGCCCGGTGTCGTCTCGAGGCGGATCGACTGCAGCGTGAGCGTCTGGCCGGCCACTGCCGCCGGATGCCGGAAGCGGAGGGTGAGCACCTCGCCGGGCCAGGGGCGGAACTCGGGGGCGAGGGTGCCTGCGCGCTGGTGCGTGACGGGCACGAGGCCACTCGTTTCGCACTGCCAGATGACGGTGCACTCGACGTGCCAGATCTCCGACCACGGCTGGCCTTGGGGCGCGGTCAGCGTGAGCGTGTCCGCGGTGGCGAGCGTCGACGACCATCCCGCCTCGGTCTGGTCGCGCGCGAGCGAGACGAGCGCGGCTCCGTTCTCCGTCTGCAGGTCCGCCTCCGTCGGCGCCTCGCCCGCGAGGAGGGGGACGCGCAACGTGACGGGACTGCCCGTCGGGCTCGCGCGGCGGATGTTCGTCAGGACGCGCCAGGTGAGACCGATGCTGAGGGTGCGCCTCACCTCCAGCCACGGGGCGTATCCCGCGCCCGTCTCCTCGCGCGCGCGCTCGCCCGCGCGCAGGCGCCGGCTGAGCTGGATGGACCCATCGGGCGGGCCGTCGGCGCGCAGCCCCGCCACGTCCCATCCGGGGGTGTCCGCGTCGGCACGCCGCGGCCGCTGCGGAAGCTGGAGGGTCAACGTGTCCGCGGGGGGCACAGGTCCGGAGACGCGCACGCGATGGACACCGGGCGCGAGGCGGACGTACAGGAACCCGTCATCGAGACGGGCGAGGGCACCCGTCGCCTGGCCGTCCACGGTCACCGCGGACGGGGTCCAGCTCGCCGGCGGGCCGGGCAGCGGCCAGGCGCCGGAGTCCGCGGCGTGGACCTCGGCTTCGAACGCGAGCGTGTCGCCGGCCAGCCGTACGTGCAGGGTCGATGTCGAGACGCAGTTGGGCTGGCAAGGCTCGAGGCGCGAGAGCCGCGTCTTCATGTCGTCGAGCATCTCGCGGTCGGGGATCGCGTCCTGCGCGCCCGCCGTTCGCGTCGCCATCGCGAAGAGGAGGAGCGCCGCCACCGCCGCTGCCCCCGCGGGCGAGGGTCGAGAGGCGCGCGAGCCGCCGTCGATCAAGAGCCGGACGGCGAGGATGAGCATCAGCAGGAGACGGATCACCGTCAGCAGCCGGTTCATGCCCGGCGAGACCAGCCAGAGGCGGATGGTCTGATCGCTCTTCACGGGTCCCGTCCAGCCGAGGCCGTAGCTGTCCCAGGACCAGTTCGGCACGCCGGGACCGGTCTGCACGACCGCGCGCGGGTCCTGCTCGAGCGCGCTGTTGACGGTGAAGAGCGAAGAGTCCTGGCGCGCTGGAGCGCGTGTTTGTTCCGGTCGCTTGATTTCCGCGGGCGCCTGGAACAGGACGGCGCTATCAGTCGCAATCACTTCGCCGCCAACCCCGCCCACGACACCGCCCACGACGCCGCCCTCGACTCCTTCGGTCCTGTTGTTCTTGTCGACGTCGCCGAGGCCCTTCAGTTGATCGAGCTCGACGGCGGCCTGGGGTGGCGGCGGCGGCTGCGGCACCGCCGTCGCGGGCGGAATGGCCTGCGGGACCGCCGGGGCCGGCACGGCGTCCATCCCGATGCCGCGCGACGTCGGGGCGAGCAGATCCTCGAAGGCGGCGGTCGCGCGGATCTGTGGATACAGCGCTTCGCGGACCTGGTCGCGCACGAACGGGACCAGGATCACGAGGAGGGCGAGCAGGCTCGCCCCGCGCCAGATGCGTGCGAGCCGGCGCAGCCATCCTTCGGGTGCGACCGCGGACAGCGCGGTCGCGCCGAGGAGGCTCAGCCACACGAGGAAGGGCGCGCCCGGCTCGTCGTACAGGAAGACGACGGCGAGCAGCGCGATCACGCCCCAGGCGCGGCCGAAGAGGCGGCCCGTCGCCAGCGCTACCACGAGGACGAAGAAGAACCCGAGCAGCGTCCAGCGTCCGGTCCACGCTCCGGGCGCCTGATCGACGCCGGTGGCGGCGAGCAGCGACCAGCCGGGCGGCAGGTGGAGAGTCGCGGCGAGGGCCTCCACGTCCGCGGACCAGCCGACGGCGCGCAGCGGCCCTCCGCGCGGCACGCGCGAATCCGCCTGGAGGTTGAGCGCGCCTCGGCGCAGCTCCACGCCCGGCGCCTGCGTCGCCGGGTTGGCCGTGATGAGCTGCTCCGTCGAATCCACGCTCACGCGTCCGGGCTCGGCGGGCTTCGGGAGATCGAGGCGCCACGTGCGCGAGAGCGCGCCGGAGAAGGTGTCGCGCACCGTGAAGCCGCGCCCGTTGATGTCGAGCCAGATCTCGCGGCTGAGCCGGACGCGATCGGGCGGCGCCTCGGGCTCGCCGCGGCGGACCTCCTTCAAGGCCAGGCGTCCGTCGGGCTCCACGAGGAACGCGGGCAGGGCGCGCCACTCCGCGGGCAGGTCGGTGCGAGAGGGATCGACGGGCTGCGGGCCGGAGAGCTCGGCCTGCCGCAACGTCTCGTTCGCGGCGAACACCCAGACCTCGCGCGCCGGCCAGGGGTCCACCACCGGCGGTCGCGTGAGGACGTCCGGCTTGCCCTCGACGCGGGCGAGGACGGTCACGGCGAAGGTGCCGGCGCGCACCTGCACGCGCAGGCGGCCCGACTCGTCGATGCGCGCGGGGAGACCGCCGGAGACGGCGACCACGACCGTGCCCGGCAGGAGCGCGCCCGTCAGCTCGATCTCGCGCGCCTTGCCGGAGACCTCGAGGCTCAGGCGCGTCTCGACCCACATCGGGATGCCGTCCACCGCGCGGCGGAAGGCCTGGAGGCGCAGGCTCTCGGCCGTGGCCGTCGACTCGCCCTCGGTGCGCAGCCAGACGAGGCCCGCCTCGTCCCTCCGCGGCTGGGGCACGCGCCGTCCGGACACGGCGAGGTCGACGAGAGCGAGGCGCGGCGGCACCGGCAGCGAGTCCGGGAGATGCGTCCATGCGAAGCGCCCATCGATGCGATGCGTCCCCGCGGGGAGGCGCAGGGCGGGCGCGTTCTCGCGATCGATCACGACCGCGGGCCGGCCGTCCAGGCGTACGTCCTGAGGCCAGCGTTGCTCGTCGCCGGGCAGGCGCAGGTCGAGCGTGCGGTCCGCGTAGGCCTCGAGCGTGAACGTGCCGCCCTCGGCCGCGAGCCGGAGGTCGAGCCGTCCTGGCCACAGGCAGATCGTGGATCCCCCCACCGCGGTGCAGACGCGATCGGGGATCTCGTCCCGGATCCAGGCCGACCACGGGCGGAGCACGGGCGGGAGGTCCCGTTCGGGAAGAGGCTGGGCCCGTGCCGCGCCCGGAATGCCGGCAAATACGGCCAGGATCCCGAGCACCGCGCGTCTCATGAAGCCTCCGTTGGCGGACGGCCGCCGCGGAGGGTACCACGCGCGAACGATCGCTATTCCGGGCGGCCCTTGCGCATATCCTTCATGTGATACTGGCCGCGATGCCACACCCTCTCCGCCTCCTCGCGTTCACGGGCCTGATCGGCCTTGCCGCCTCCTTCGCCGCTGCGCAGGACTGTCCCTGTCCACCGAAGCCGACGCCGGGCTGGCACGGCAACGCCGGGCTGGGTCTGGCCCTGACCAAGGGCAACACCGACACCCAGACCTTCAACCTCAGCGCGCTCGCCATCTACGACCCGCTGCGCCGCAACGTGGTCAGGCTCGACGGCCTCTTCCTGAAGTCGAAGGCGGAGGGCGAGAACACCGCGAACAAGGCCGCCTTCGGCGCGCGCGACGAATACAAGCTCGGCAGCCGCGCCTTCCTCTACGGCGAGGTGCGCTACCAGCGTGACGAATTCAAGCGCCTCGATTCGCTGATCACGCCCGCCGTGGGGGCCGGCTACAAGCTCGTCGACGGCAAGAAGGTGACGCTGGGCGTCGACGCCGGTCTGGGACTCGCCTTCGAGACGCTCGAGGGGCAGGAGGGGACGACGGACGGCGCGCTGCAGGCCGGGCAGGCCTTCACCTGGCAGATCTCCACGAACTCGAAGCTGACCCAGGCCGCCCGCGCGCTCTGGAAGTTCGACGACTTCGCGGACGCCTTCTATCACCTGGAAGCGGGACTGGCGAGCTCGATCAACAGCCGCCTCGAGCTGAAGGTAGCGGGGCTCGTCGATGTGAAGAACAAGCCCGCCGACGCCACCATCGAGAAGACGGACACGGCGCTCCTGGCGTCCGTCGTCTTCAAGTTCTAGCCGCGCTGAACCGGGAGCCCCCCGCGTCAGTCGCGAAGGACGGTGGCGGGATCCAGACGCGTGGCGCGATAGGCAGGCACGAGGCTGGCCAGGAGCGCGACCAGCCCCAGAGTGACGGCTACCGCAGCCAGCGTGAGCGGATCCGACGCGCTCACCCCGAACACCAGTGGCTCGAGGCTCAGGGCGGCGACGCGCGCCGCGATCACACCCGCGACGATGCCGATG
>Ga0207648_10000439_pt1 | contig 46028 bp, 55 predicted proteins | sample KBSMisM32_FD_184310 | JGI IMG/M metagenome (GOLD analysis project Ga0207648, IMG submission 184310) | Miscanthus rhizosphere microbial communities from Kellogg Biological Station, Michigan, USA - KBS Miscanthus M3-2 (SPAdes) (version 2) | ecosystem: Host-associated > Plants > Roots >... | reverse complement strand
GAGGCGACCTGCGTCGCGTATCTCGATTCGGTGAAACTGCAGTTCGATGTCGATCACCTGGTGCTGGTGCGCGGCAACAAGACCTGCTCGCTGCAGGGCGACATGCCGCGCGAGATGTACCGCTTCCAGCGGCGCCGCAGTTATCGCGTGCGCACCTCCGGCCGCGGTACACCGACAGCGCTGCTGAGGCATCCGTCGATGCCCGACATGCAGCTCGGGTTGCGTGTGCTCGACGTGTCGATCGGTGGTTGCGCACTGATGCTGCCGGGTGATGTACCCCCCCTGTCTGCGGGGTTGGAGATCCGCGGTGTGCGCATCGAGCTCGATGCCGATACGCGCTTCGACACCAACCTGCTGTTGCACCATGTCACGACGATCCAAATGCCGTCACGGGGGTCGCGATTGGGCTGTGAATTCATGCACGTGCAGCCTCAGGCCCAACGCGCGTTGCAACGCTACATTGATCAAACGCAGAAGCGCAGACGGCTTCTGTCCCTCGATTGAATCGATGGCAGCGCGCGGCTGCCGAGTTGTGACAGCGGCGTGCCGGGCATGAAACGATCGACCATCACCAGACAGCGCGGATCGACTCTGATCGATGTGTGCGCCGCTTGCGTGATGGGCAGCGTGACCATGGCGCTGGCCCTGCCCTCGTACCAGAGCTACCTGGAGCGCACGCGCCGCGGCGATGCGGTGAGTGCCCTGCAGCGCGTGCAGCAGGCGCAGGAGCGCTACTTCGCCGACCACGGCCAGTACGCGCTGCGCATCGGTGAGCTTGGCAAGGGTGTGCCCGAAATTAGCGAGCGCGGGATGTATCGCATCGCGATGTTCTCCGACGGCCCCGACAACTTCGAGGCGCGCGCCACTGCGCTGCCCGATCGCGAGCAGGCCAAGGACCCCGGCTGCACCCAACTGACGCTGCGCATCACGCACGGCGTCATCGCCTACGAGCCGACGGCTCGTTGCTGGAACCCCTGATGCGCGCGCGCGCAGTCGCCCCAGCGCGCCGGGCGGTGCGCGGCATCACCCTGATCGAGTGCGTGATCGCGATCGCGATCGTGTTTGCCTTGATGAGCATCGCGCTGCCCTCGTTCGGCGAGGCGATGGCGCGTGCGCGGCTGCGCGCCGCGGCCGAAGACCTGGCGCTCGACCTCGGCAATGCGCGCCTCGAGAGCGTTCGCCAGGGCGCCGGCCTCGTGCACGTGACGCTGCGCCCCGGCGGCGCCTGGTGCTGGTCGGTCGGGTCGCTGCCGGACGTCGACTGCCGCAGCGCACCGGCTGGCGGCACCTTCCACACGGCGCGCGCCGAAGACTATGCCGGCGTGACGATGGTGCGCGGCATCAGTGCCAGCTTCGACGGTCGCGACGCATTGGCCGCCGCCGGCCTCGCGGCCGAGTTCGCACTGCCCCAAGGGCAACAACTGCGCGTGCAGGTGACGCCGCTCGGCCGCGCGATCATCTGCTCGCCGCAAGGGTCGTCGCTCGATTTCCCGCGCTGCGCGGGCTGACCGCTGCAAAGCACGCAACGGTTCGCTGAAACGGCGTCTGAAAGGTGCGACGCGCCAGCGCCGCAGGCCGCTTCGGGGGTGGGGTCTGTCTCTACACCTGCATGTTCATGATCTCGCTGTACGCCTGCACCATCCGGTTGCGCACCGCGAGCACCCCCTGAAAGCCGATCTGGGCTTTTTGCATCGCCACCATCGTCTGTTCGAGGCTGACCGCCGGGTTGTCGAGTTGCAACTCGCGTTGCAACGCTTCGGCATGGTGTTGCTCGTGGCTCACCGCACCGAGCGCCTGCGTCATCGCGCTCTGGAAGCTGGTGCCTGCAGTGGCGGCCGCGGTCGGGCGCGCCAGCGGCGTGCCATCGGGACGCAGACCGGCACGGGCCACGGCCTGCGCGAAATCAAACGGTTTCAGATCGATTCTCATCGGCGAGGCGCACGCTGCCAACATGGGCCGGCGTGACGATCTCACTGTAGGCGGGCCGCTCGGCCGCGATGGCGCGAACTGAAGCCCGAATTCGGGGCTGTTCACCCCATAGCTCGCGGCGGGCGCACCAACAATGCGTCCAGCCAGTGGCATGAGCGGTCCGTGACCGTGCGTGCCCGAACGCAACGACAACAATGGACAATGCACTGACACCCGCCCTCCCCGCCGCTCCGCGCGCGGGCTTCGACGGATTGATGGCGCGCCTGACCGCGGTTCCGGTCAAGGCGATGGTGATGCTGACGCTCGGCGTCGCCGCACTCGCCGCAGTGCTCGCGGCGCTTGCCATGTGGAGCAAGAGCGGCGACTACCGTGTGCTGTACGCCAACCTGTCCGACAAGGACGGAGGAGCGGTCCTCGCGCAGCTGTCGCAGATGAACGTGCCCTACAAGCACGCCGACGGAGGCAACGCGATTCTGGTGCCGGCCGACAAGGTACACGACGTGCGGCTCAAGCTGGCACAGGCGGGCCTGCCGAAGGGCTCCACCAGCGGCTTCGAGCTGCTCGACAACGCGCGCTTCGGCCAAACCCAGTTCCAGGAGCGCACGACCTGGCAGCGCGCGCTCGAAGGCGAGTTGATGCGTTCGATCGGCGCGCTGGCAGCGGTGGAAAGCGCGCGCGTGCATCTGGCGCTGCCGCAGCAAAACGGTTTCTTCCGCGAACAGCAAAAGCCCAGTGCCTCGGTGCTGCTGCAGTTGCATCCCGGCCGCACCCTGGAGCGGGCGCAGATCGCCGGCATCGTTCACCTGGTGTCGTCGTCGGTGCCCGAGCTGTCGCCCAAGGCGGTGAGCGTGCTCGATTCGAGCGGCATGCTGCTGTCGGGCGCGACGGGCGACAACCCGGCCAGCGGCCTCGATGCGCAACAGCTGCAGTACGTGCAGCAAATCGAATCCAGCTACGTCAAGCGCGTGATCGACATCATCGAGCCGATCGTCGGGCGCGACAACGTGCGCGCCACCGTCGCGGCCGAGGTCGACTTCGCGCAGAGCGAGGCCACCGACGAGCTGTTCAAGCCCAACCAGGGCAAGGACATGGCAGCCGCGATACGCAGCCAGCAGCTGTCGGAGTCGAGCAACGGCGCCAGCACCACCCCCTCGGGCATCCCGGGGGCGCTGAGCAACCAACCACCGGTGCCGGCCACCGCACCGCTCAGCGGCGCGTCGGCCCCACTGCAGGCGGCCAACTCGGCAGCCACCGGCGCGTCGACGCGCCGCGACAACGTCGTCAACTACGAGATCGACAAGACGGTGCGTGTGACGCGCAACGCCACCGGCATCGTCAAGCGCCTCAACGCCGCGGTGGTGGTGAACCATCGCGTGATCACCGACGCCAAAGGCAAGACCACCAGCACGCCGCTGTCGAACGACGAGGTCGAGAAGTTGACCGCGCTGGTGCGCGAGAGCATCGGCTTCAACAAGGAGCGCGGCGACTCGATCAAGCTCATCAACGCGCCGTTCCGCACCGAGGCGCTGCCGAAGGCGGCCGACGCGCTGCCGCCGTGGCAGCAGCCGTGGCTGATCGACCTGGTGCGCGCCGCCGCGGTGCCCGCTGCGCTGGTGCTGGTGGCGCTGCTGGTGGTGGGCGGCGTGATCAAGCCGGCGCTCAAGGCCGCAGCCGGCCCGACGATGGGCCGCCAGCTCGACGCGATGGTGGCCGATTCGCCGCACCTGGCGGCGCCCGCTGTGCCGCTGGCGCTCGGCGCGCCGCCGGGCGACAAGCACGTGAGCGACGCACGGGAGCTGGCCAAGCAGAACCCGGCCGCGGTGGCGCACATCGTGCGCGACTGGGTCAACAAGAACGACGCCTGACGCGCGACGCATCATGGACGACAAGGGCACCGAGAACGCCGCCATCCTGCTGATGTCGCTTGGCGAAGAGCAGGCGGCGGAGGTCTTCAAGCACCTGGCTCCCAAGGAGGTGCAGAAGCTGGGCGAAACGATCGCCAAGCTGAAGGCGGTGCCGCGCGAGCGCGTCGAGGAGGTGATGACCAAGTTCAGCTCGGACGCAGCCGAACAGCACATGCTGGTGGCTGACACCGACGAGTATGTGAAGAGCGTGCTGCGCAAGGCACTCGGGGAGGACAAGGCCAACCTGCTGATCGATCGCATCATGCAGGGCAGCGATGTCTCGGGGCTGGAGAGCCTCAAGTGGATGGACGCCAGCGCGGTGGCCGAGCTGCTGCGCAACGAGCATCCGCAGATCGTCGCCGCGGTGCTGGTGCATCTCGATTTCGAGCAGGCCTCGGACGTGATCAAGGCGTTCGGCGAGCGTCAGCGCAACGAGGTGATGGTGCGCATTGCCACGCTCGACGGCATCCAGCCGGTGGCGCTGAAGGACCTGAACGACGTGATGAGCAAGGTGCTGGCCGGCAGCGACAAGCTGCGCAAGGCGTCGCTGGGCGGCGCCAAGACCGCTGCCGAGATCATCAATCTGCTGGGCAGCGCGATCGAGACCGCGGTGCTCGACTACATCCGCGAGGCCGACAACGAGCTGGCGCAGAAGATCATCGACAGCATGTTCACCTTCGACGACCTGATCAAGCTCGATGACAAGGGCATCCAGGCACTGCTGAAGGAAGTGCAGTCGGAGTCGCTGGTGATTGCGTTGAAGGGCTCGTCGCCGGAACTGCGCGAACGCATCTTCAAGAACATGTCGAGCCGCGCCGCCGAGACGCTGCGCGAAGACCTCGAGTCGCGCGGCCCGGTGCGCCTGTCGGAAGTCGAGTCGGAACAGAAGGAAATGCTCAAGACCGTGCGCCGCCTGGTCGAGGAAGGTCAGATCGTGATGGCCAGCGGCGCTTCCGATGAGTTCGTCTAACACCAAGCCGGGCGGCCATCCGTACGGCCGCTTCATCCCGCGCGAGGAGTTGCAGGACTTCGCGAGCTGGAAGCCCGGCGCATTCGGCGCCGCCGGCGCGGCCAGCGCGCCCGACAGCGCCGAGCAACAGGCGTCGGCACAGGCCGCGCGCCAGGCCGGTTATCAGGAAGGCTACCGCGACGGGCTGGTCGCGCTCGAGAACTTCAAGCGCAGCGTGCTGCAACAGAACGCGGCGCAGTTCGGCCTGTTGCTGCAGCAGTTCGACGAGCAGCTCGACGCGCTCGAGCTCGAGATGGCGCGCGCACTGGCGCGCGTGGCCGCCAGCATCGCCCAACAGGTGGTGCGCGACGAGCTCACGACCCAGCCGCAGCGCATCGCGCGCGTCGCGCAGGAGGCGGTGGAGGCCGTGCTGCTGAGCGCGCGCCACATCGTCGTGCAGGTCAACCCGCTGGACCTCGCGCTGGTCGAGCACGGTGCCGCCGACGCGATCGCGGCGCGCGGCGCGCGCCTGGTCAGCGACCCGTCGATCGAGCGCGGCGGCTGCCGCGTGCTGTCGGACGTCGGCACGATCGACGCCCGCATCGGCGCACGCTGGGAGCACGCCAGCGCGACGATCGGGGCCGAGCTGCCATGGTCGAGCACTTCGCCGTCGCCGGGCGACGGCCACGAGTCGTCATGACCACCGCCGCCACCGAGCGCGGCGCGCGCTGGCGCCGCTACCTCGCCGATCTCGAGGCACACGCGGCGGTACCGCATCCGTTGGTGAGCGAAGGCATGCTGGTGCGCGTGACCGGCCTGGTGCTCGAAGCGGCCGGCGTGCGCGCGCCGGTGGGCTCGGTGTGCGAAGTCACGTCCTCCAGCGGCGCGCCGGTGAGCGCCGAGGTGGTGGGCTTTCACCGCGACCGTGCGTATCTGATGCCCACTGGTGACTTGCACGGCCTGGCCAGCGGCGCACGCGTGGTGCCGCGCCCGGCGCCGCAGACCGCGCCGCAGCTCGGGCGCGACAACCCGCTGTGGCGGCGCAGCGAAGACCGCGGCCTGCATCTGCCGATGGGCGCCGGCCTGCTCGGCCGCGTGGTCGATGCACACGGCGAGCCGATGGACCGGCTGGGGCCGCTGCAGCATGCACGCGCGCAGCCGATGATGCGCCGCCCGATCAACGCGATGGACCGCGAGCCGATCCGCGCGCCGCTGGACACCGGTGTGCGCGCGATCAACGCGCTGGTCACGGTTGGGCGCGGCCAGCGCATCGGCCTGTTCGCCGGCACCGGCGTCGGCAAGTCGGTGCTGATGGGGATGATGGCGCGCTACACCGCGGCCGACGTGATCGTCGTCGCGCTGGTCGGCGAGCGCGGCCGCGAAGTGAAGGAATTCGTCGAGGACATCCTCGAGCGCGAGGGCCTCGAACGGTCGGTGGTGGTGGCCGCGCCGGCCGACGCGCCGCCGCTGGTGCGCATGCAGGCGGCCACTTACGCCACCGCGATCGCCGAGCACTTCCGCGACCAGGGGCAGCACGTGCTGCTGCTGATGGACAGCCTGACGCGCTATGCGATGGCGCAGCGCGAGATCGCGCTGGCGATCGGCGAGCCGCCGGCCACCAAGGGCTATCCGCCGAGCTGCTTTGCCAAACTGCCGCAGCTGGTGGAGCGCAGCGGCAACGGCCTGAACGGCGCCGGCTCGATCACCGCCTTCTACACCGTGCTCAGCGAGGGCGACGATCCGCAGGATCCGATCGCCGACGCCGCGCGCGGCATCCTCGACGGCCACATCGTGCTGTCGCGCGAGCTCGCCGAAGCGGGCCACTACCCGGCGATCGACATCGAGCGCTCGATCTCGCGCGTGATGGGCGCCGTGGTGCCGCGCGAGCAGGTCGATGCGGCGCGGCGCGCGCGCCAGCTGCTCGCCAAGTACAACAAGGCGCGCGACCTGATCCAGCTCGGTGCCTACGCCGAGGGCCGCGACGCCGAGCTCGACAGCGCGGTGCGGCTGCACCTGCCGCTGGCCACGCTGCTGCAACAGGACATGCATGAGCGTGCACCGCTCGCCGACAGCTGGCGCGACCTGCGCGCGCTGGTCAGCCCCTGATCGCTTCCCACGCCGATGCCCACCATGCACGCTCTGATCCAACTGCTCGACCACGAACGCCGCGGGCGCGATGCGGCACTGCTCGGGCTGCGCGACGCCGAAGGCTCGGTCGATCAGGCCGACCTGCAGGCTCAGCAGCTGGTAGCCTATCGCAGCGAGTACGTCGAGCGCTGGAGCGCGCGCTTTCGCAGCGCAGCCGGCAGTGTGGCGCTGATGCAGTGCTACCAAGGCTTCATGCAACGGCTGGAGCAGGCGATCACGCAACAGCACGCCGCGGTGCAGCTGGCGCAGGCGCGCCTGGCGCAGGCGCGCCGCACGCTGGCCGACAACGAGCGCCGCGTCGCGTCGGTGCAAAAGCTGATCGAGCGGCGCACCCAGCAGGAACAGCACCGCGCGGCGCGTCGCGAGCAGTCGAGCAGCGACGAGATCGCGCTGGCTGCGCACGTGCGCCGCCACGCCGCGCCACCGGCCACCGAGCAAGGCGATCTGCCGCATTGACGTCCCCGTTTCAGGAGCCCCGAGCCATGTCGCCGACGATGCCGATCCCCAGCGCGCCGCCGCCGCAGCGCCCCGCCGACACCCCGAGCGCCGACAACGACGGCGGCGACGCGTTCGCCCATCTGCTGCAGCGCGCGCAGACCAGCTCGCACACCGCGTCGTCCACCAGCCAACGCGCCGTGCCGACGCGCGGCGATGGCCGCGCACAAGAGGCGCGCGCTGGACACGGTCAGCGCCCGGCGCGTGATGCGGCCCCGCGGGGCGACGACCCGGACAGCGATCAAACGTGCGTCGATGCCGCGACGTCCGGCACGACGCCGAGCACCGATACCGACCGCACCGGCGACGGCGCGCTGCGCGGCGACGCGCCCTGCGCGGACATCACGGCCCAGCAGGCAGCGCCGTTGCCGACCCTCGATCCCAAGCCTGCGACGGCCAGCGCGATCGCGCCGCCGCTGCCGAGCGCCGACGTCGATGCGGGCGACGAGTCCGCCGCGGTGATCGACCAGCGCGCGATCACGCCGCGCGCCGGTGCGCGCACAGGGCACGACGCGCGCACCGTGTCGGGCGCACCGAACCGCCCGGCGCTGGCGATCGAGCCGGTGCTCCAGCGCGAGCCAGCGAGCGCCGGTGCGCTGCCCCTGCGCGCCGCGCTCGACCGGGTGGCTGGCGAAGGCAACGCCGCCGCGCCGACCGGCCACGCACCGTCCTTCGAGCGTCCGGTCGAGTCGTTCGCGGCCACGCTGGCGGTGCTGGCGCCGCCGCGCGAACCCGAGCAAGCGAGCGCGACGCGGCACGACGCCCAGCTGGCGCACGCCGCGCTGCACGCGGGAATCGAAGAACCCGAGTTCGGCCATTCGCTGGGGCATCAAGTCGCACTGTGGGTGAGCGACGGCGTGCGCGAAGCCAAGCTGCAACTGCACCCGGCCGAGCTCGGACCGGTCACCGTGCAGATTGCGCTCGACGGCCAGGCCGCGCACGTCGAATTCACGGCGGCGGCGGCGCAGACGCGTGCATCGATCGAACACTCGCTGCCCGCGCTGGCCGCTGCGCTGCGCGAATCGGGCTTCACGCTGGCGGGCGGCGGCGTCTCCAGCCAGAGCGCAGGCGGCGGCGACGCCCGCCGCGAGCCCGGCGCGCGCGGCACCGGCAATCGTTCACGCATCGTCAGCGACGCCGAGGCGCGCACGGCGCTGCCGGCGCGGCGCTGGACGCGCTCGCTGCTCGACGTCTACGCCTGAGCGCCGCGCGCGCCGGTCCGGGCCGCGGAAGTCGCGCCCGAAAAGGCCGCTATTCCGGGCGTTTGGTGCGCGCGCACTCCGAATAATCGACTCGTCGAGATGAACCTGGAAGCGCCGCGCGGCCGTGTGCCGCTGCGTGCAACCGAAGGGATCCATGGCCACCACCCCCGCGCCTGCAGAAGCCCCCCCGGCCGTTCCGGCCCAGGGCAAGAAGAAACTGATCCTGATGGCCGCCGCCGCCGTGCTGCTGCTGGCGGTGATCGGTGGCGGTGCGGCGTTCTGGATGCTGCAAAAGAAGGCCGACGTGGCCACCGAAAGCGAGGGCGCCGATGACGAGGCGGTGGCCGACGCCAAGCTCAGGAAGAAGAAAGGCGACAAGCACCATCTGCCGGTGTTCCTGCCGATGGACCTGTTCACGGTCAACCTGGCCGACCGCGACGCCGAGCGCTATGCGCAGGTGGGCGTGACGCTGGAGCTGAGCGACACCAAGACCAGCGACCTGCTGAAGGCCTACATGCCGGCGGTGCGCAACGACGTGCTGATGCTGATCGCGCACAAGAAGGCCGCCGAGTTGCAGGACCGCGCCGGCAAGCTCGAGCTGGCGCGCGAGATCCGCCGTGCCGCGCTGAAGCCGCTGGAAGACGCCGACGACAAGGGCGGCGACGGCGACGAGCCGTCGGTGCGCGCGGTGCACTTCTCGTCGTTCATCATCCAATGAACACCCACCGCCACGCTCACCGCCGCTCGCTGCGCGGATCCGCACCATGAACCAGCAGATCCTGTCGCAAGACGAAGTCGACGCGCTGCTCGAGGGCATCACCGGCGAAAGCCAGAAGCCCGACGCCCCCGAGGTGCCGGCCGACGGCGTGCGCAACTACGACCTGGCGAGCCAGGAGCGCATCGTGCGCGGGCGCATGCCGACGATGGAGATCGTCAATGAGCGCTTCGCACGCAACGCGCGCATCGGCCTGTTCAACCTGATCCGCAAGAGCCCCGAGGTCTCGGTGGGCGGCATCAAGATGCACAAGTACTCGGCATTCCTGCGCGAGATCGTGGTGCCGACCAACTTCAACATCATGTCGGTGCGGCCGCTGCGCGGCGCCGGCCTGATCGTGCTCGAGCCGAACCTCGTGTTTGCGGTGATCGACTCGATGTTCGGCGGGATCGGCAAGTTCCACACGCGCATCGAGGGGCGCGAGTTCTCGCCCACCGAGCAGCGTGTGATCCACCGCATGCTCGAGTGCCTGTGCGCCGAGTACAAGAAGGCGTGGTTCGGCATCTATCCGCTGGAGCTCGAACATCAGCGCTCGGAGATGCAGCCGCAGTTCGCCAACATCGCGACGCCGAGCGAGATCGTCGTCTCGAGCTCGTTCACGTTCGAGTTCGGCGACGCCAGCGGCTCGATGCACCTGTGCATCCCGTACGCGACGCTCGAGCCGATCCGCGACGTGCTGTATTCGACCATCCAGGGCGATGCGTCGGAGCCCGACCGCCGCTGGATCAACCTGCTGAAGGCCGAGATCCAGTCGGCCGAGGTGACGCTGGTGGCCGAGCTGGCCAAGGCCGACGCCACGGTCGAGCAGCTGCTCGCGCTGAAGGCGGGCGACTTCGTCGAGCTCGACATGGCGCCTGTCATCCAGGCCAAGGTCGACGGCGTGCCGGTGTTCGACGCGCACTACGGCACTTCCAGCGGCCGCTACGCGATCAAGATCGATCAACTGTTGACCAATCCGCAGCGCGGTTGGTTGGGAGAGAGTCATGTCAGCTGACAACGCCGCCGCGCCGGAGGAGAGCCAGGACAAGATGGCTGCCGAGTGGGCCGCCGCGATGGCCGAGGCCAAGCCGGCCGAGGGCGGCGCGCTGACCGCCCCGGCCGAATCGCCCGCCCCATTCGCCAGCTTCGCCGCCGGCGGCGCCACCGGCTCTGCCGGCAACGACATCAACATGATCCTCGACATCCCGGTGCAGCTCACCGTGGAGCTGGGGCGCACGCGCATTCCGATCAAGCACATCCTGCAGCTGGCGCAGGGCTCGGTGGTCGAGCTCGAGACGCTGGCCGGCGAGCCGATGGACGTGCTGGTCAACGGATACCTGATCGCGCAAGGCGAGGTGGTCGTCGTCAACGACAAGTTCGGCATCCGCCTGACCGACATCGTGACGCCGAGCGAGCGCATGCGCCGGCTCAGCAAAGGCGGCTGATGCGCCCATCCCCGAAGCGGCGGCCGGACGCCTCCCCCTCGAGGGAGCAACACCAACGGCACGGCAAAGCCGGATCCGTGGCGTCCGCTTGGCCATCCCATCACCCCATGCGGCCATGAGCTCCGCCCTCACCTCCCTCGTCGCCTTCGTCGGCATCGTCGCGCTGATTCCGTTGGCGCTGTGGCTGCTCAAGCGCACGCCGATCGGCGGCGGCGCCGCGCACGGCGTGATGCGCACGGTGGCGATGCTGCCGATCTCGGCCAACCAGCGCCTGCTCACCGTCGAGGTGGGCAGCGGCGACGATCGCAAGTGGCTGGTGCTCGGCGTGTCCAATGCCGGCATCACCATGCTGCACACGATGGCGCCGCAGGCGCTGCCTGTGGCGCCGGCAACGATCGGATCTTTCGCGCAACTGCTGGCCAGGCACCTGCCCGGCCAGTCGCACGGGTCTTCCGATGCGCGCTGAGCAGACCAGCCTGTCTTTGCGGCCGCTGCGCCGCATTGCGCAAGGTATCGCGGTATCGCTGTTATCGGCCGTCTGCTGCGCGGCTTTCGCACAGAATGCGCCCGCGCCGTCGAACCTGCCGCTGTTGATCGGCCAAGGTGCCGGCGGCACCACCTACTCGGTCCCGATCCAGACGCTGCTGGCATTCACTGCACTGAGTTTTCTGCCCGCGGTGCTGCTGCTGATGACCGGTTTCACGCGCATCGTGATCGTGCTGTCGCTGCTGCGCCAGGCACTGGGCACACAGGCGGCGCCGCCCAACCAGGTGATCATCGGCCTGAGCCTGTTCCTCACGCTGTTCGTGATGGGGCCGACGCTCGACCGCATCTACACCCAGGCCTACGAGCCGCTGCAAGCCAACAAGATCTCGTTCAACGAGGCGCTGTCGCGCGGCGAAGTTCCGCTGCGCGAGTTCATGCTGAAGCAGACACGCCAGTCCGACGTGCAACTGTTTGCCAAGCTCGCCAAGCTGCCGCCCGAGGTGAAGAGCGAGAACGTGCCGTTCAAGGTGCTGGTGCCGGCATTCGTGACCAGCGAGCTGAAAAGCGCGTTCCAGATCGGCTTTCTGATCTTCATCCCGTTCCTGGTGATCGACATGATCGTGGCCAGCGTGCTGATGAGCCTGGGCATGATGATGTTGAGCCCGGTGCTGGTGGCGCTGCCGTTCAAGCTGATGCTGTTCGTGCTGGCCGATGGCTGGAACCTGCTGCTCGGCTCGTTGGCAGCCTCGTTTGTCACTTAGCTGAGGTGGTTCGCCGCCGCGCCGTCCCAAGGCGAACGCTCCCCTGCGGGGGGGAAGACGCAAGAGACGGCCCGGGGGTCCAAGGTTCTATGGATGCACAACAAGTCTTCACACTCGGTCAGCAAGGCCTGATGCTGATGTTGATGGTCGCCGCTCCCGTGCTGCTCACCGTGCTGGTGGTCGGGCTGGTGGTCAGCGTGCTGCAGGCGGCAACGCAGATCAACGAGGCCACGTTGTCGTTCGTGCCCAAGGTGCTGGCCGCAGTGGCCATGCTCGCGGTGGCCGGACCGTGGATGCTGACGACCCTCGTCGAGTACATCCAGCGCACCCTGCAGAGCATTCCGTCGGCCATCGGCTAGCGTTGCTGGGCGGACAGGCGACGTGCTGACCTTCAGCGAGGCCGAGTTGCAGGCGTGGATCACGCCGCTGCTGTGGCCGTTCCTGCGCGCGCTGGCGCTGTTCACGTCATTGCCCGTGTTCGGTCAGCGTGTGGTGCCGGTGCGCGTGCGCATTGCGCTCGCGTTCTTCATCGCGGTGGCGGCGCAAGCCACGCTGCCGGCCATGCCGGCGGTGGCGCTCGATTCGATGGCCGCGCTGTTGCTGGCGGCCCAACAGGTGCTGGTGGGGCTGGCGCTCGGCTTCGCGGTGCGCATCGTGTTCGCCGCCATCGAGCTGGGCGGCGAGATGATCGGGCTGCAGATGGGCCTGAACTTCGCGAGCTTCTTCGATCCAGCGACTGCGTCGCAGACCAACGGCGTGGGCCGGCTGTTCGGCGCGATGGTGGCACTGCTGTTCGTCGTGATCGACGGTCACCTGGCGGTGATCGCTGCGCTGGTGCAGAGCTTCACCGCCTTCCCGGTCAGTACCGAGGTGCTGGGCTGGCTGCGCACGCTGCAGCCGCAGCTGTGGGGTGCCGAGGTGTTCCAGCTCGGGCTGTGGATCGCCTTGCCGCTGGTGGGCATGCTGCTGTTCATCAACATCGTGCTCGGCGTCATCTCGCGCGTGGCGCCGCAGATCAACGTGTTCGCCGTCGGCTTCCCGGTCACGCTCGCGGTGGGCCTCGTCGGCATGCTGGTGACGCTGCCGATGATGCAGTCACCGTTCACGATGGCCCTGGAGCGCATGCTGGCGAACTTCCGCTGAGCGCCTGCGCGCGGCGGGCGCGCGTCTTGCATCGTCGTGCCGCATGCGCCACGTCGTGCCCGCAGCGACGAATAGCGTCACGCTTGTGCTGCGTGATGTGAGCGACGTCACGAAACCTCGCAAGCCGTTGACCAAACGCGTCCGCGTCGGTGCGTTGATGCTGACCGCCGCGATGCTGGCGGCGTGCGGCGGTGGCTCGGGCGGCGATGCGAGCCACGGCAGTGCTGCGGCGCCGACACCGTCACCGACGCCCGCACCGGCGCCACCCTCCCCTTCGCCACCCGCACCGTCGCCACCTGCACCGTCGCCACCTGCACCGTCGCCACCTGGGCCAGTGCCGCCGCCTGCACCGTCGCCACCTGCGCCAGTGCCGCCGCCTGCACCCGCACCCTCGCCGTTGCCACCGGGGCCCTCGCCGTTGCCACCGGGGCCCGTGCCCAGCGGTACTGCGATGCTCGGCAGTTGCGCAGCATTTCCCGCCAGCGCGATCTTCAACACGCGCATCGATGACTCGCTGCGCTTTCCGGTGCACGCCAGCAGCAGTGCGTGGATCGGCGCGATCGGCAACACGCGGGCGCTGCACGCCGACTGGGGCAGCAACGAGAACGCATCGGCCAGCGACTACTACGGCATCCCGCTGAACCTGCTGTCGGCGTCCAGCCCGGAAACCGATTGGCCTGGCATCGGGTTCGTCGCCGGTGGCGCGCCGGACGAGAGCGATTGCGCGCTGGCCAACGCAGGCGGTGGCCACGACCTGGTGCGCGACTGCACGACGCGGCCCGTTGCGTCGCTGCGCTTTCCGATGCCGCGCGACGCGGTGATCCTGCTCGAAGGCGGCACCTGCAACGACCCGGCCACCTGCGGCGACCGCCACGTGCTGGTGGTCGAGCAAGGCGCGTGTCGCCTGTGGGAGAGCTACTTCACCTACCGCAGCGCGGGGCAATGGAGCGCCTACTCCACCGCGGCCTGGGACTTGAACAGCAACGCGATGCGTCCCGACAGCTGGACCTCGGGCGACGCCGCGGGGCTGCCGATCGCGCCGCTGCTGGTGCGCGCGGACGAGGCGTCCGCGGGCGTGATCCCGCACGCCCTGCGCGTCACGTTCCGCGACGCGGTGCTGTCCGGCACCTATGCCTGGCCGGCGCGGCATCGCGCGGGCAACAGCAGCGGCAGCATCCCGTTCGGCGCCCTGTTGCGCCTCAAGGCGAGCTTCGCGATTCCACCCAGCTGGTCGACGCAGGCCAAGGCGATTGCCACCGCGATGCAGCGCCACGGCCTGTACGTGGCCGACATCGGCAGCGACCTCTACGTGCAGGGTGACCCCAGCGCGCAATGGAGCGGCTCGACGATCTCGCAGATCCAGACGCTGCGCATGAACGACTTCGAGTTCGTCGATCTCGGCAGCATCACGCGCGACCCACGCTTCGACCCCAACTCGCTCGCCGCCAGCTGGTGACGCGGTGCGTGCGCTGGCACACTGCGCCGATGCTCGATGCGCGCACCCCGGTGCTGGTGGGCTGCGGCGACGTCACCGACCTGACGACGCCGGTGCACGCCGGCCGCTCGCCGTATGACCTGATCGCCGCGGCGGCGCGCCAGGCGCTGGCCGACAGCGGTGCGCGGCAGCCGCTCGGCGCAGCGATCGACACGGTGGTGATGCTGCGCTCGTTCGCCGACACGTCGTACCGCTTCGCCAGCGAGCTCGGCACATCGACCAATCCGCCGAAGAGCGTGGCCGATCGCGTCGGTCTGAATGCGTCGCGCCACCTCTACACCTGGAACGGCGGCAACATGCCGCAGCTGCTGGTCGACACCTTCTGCGAGCAGATCGCGCGCGGCGAAATGCAGGCGGCGTTGATCTGCGGCGGCGAGGCGCAGCGCACCCAGCATGGCGTGCAACGTGCCGGCTTGAGCGTGTCGTGGGCCGAAGACCCCGGCGGCACGCCCGAGCTGATCGGCGAGGCGCGGCGCGGCTGGAGCGAGCACGAAGAGCACCACCGGCTGCGCGCGGCGATCGCGTTCTATCCGCTGTTCGAGAACGCGATCCGCGGCGCCCGCCGCGCCACGGTGGCGCAGCACCTGCAGTCGATGGGGGCGCTGTTCGCGCGCTTCGCCGCGGTGGCTGCGGCCAACCCGCTGGCCACGCGGCGCGACGGCCTGAGCGCACAGCGGCTGGCCACGGTGGACGACGACAACCGCTGGATCGGGTTTCCCTACCCGCGCTTCCTGAACGCCAACGCCTACATCGACCAAGCCGCTGCGCTGGTGATCACGTCGGTCGGCGTGGCGCAGCAGCTGGGGATCGCGCGCGACAAGTGGGTGTTCCTGCACGGCTGCGCCGAAGGCAACGACCATTGGTTCGTCAGCGAGCGCGCGCGCTTCGACGCGTCGCCGGCGATGCGCGCGGTGGCGCGCCAGGCGCTCGCGATGGCCGGCCGGTCGCTCGAGGACATCTCCTTCTTCGATCTGTACAGCTGCTTTCCGTCGGCCGTCGAGGTGGCATGCGCAGAGATCGGCCTGGCCGAGGACGATCCGCGAGGCCTCACCGTGACGGGTGGACTGCCCTTCTTCGGCGGCCCCGGCAACAACTACGTGACGCACGCGATCGCCGAGATGATGCGGCGCCTGCGCGCTGCGCCGGGCCGCTTCGGCTTGGTGAGCGCCAATGGCAACTACCTCACCAAGCATGCGTGGGGCGTCTATTCGACCGCAGCGCCGGCCGCGCCGTGGCGGCGCGAAGCGCCATCACGCCTGCAGGCCGAGCTCGACCGCCTGCCGAAGGCGCCGTTCAACCACGCGCCGGCCGGGCGCGCGACGATCGAGACCTACACCGTGATGCACGAGCGGGGCGGCCCGGCGCATGCGGTGCTGTTCGGCCGGCTCGCCGCCAGCGGCGAACGCTTCATCGCCAACACGCCCGACGATGCCGCCACGCTGCACGCGCTGCAGGAGCGCGAGTCGCTCGGCCATGCGGGCACGGTGTCGCAGCGCGACGGGCGCAACACGTTCGTGCCCGACTGAGGCGCCCGTGCGCCTCAGGTGCCGGTCCAGACGAAGTTCGGCAACTCGGTGAGCTGCGTGCCGATCTGGATCGTGATCAGGCGGTGCGACTTCAGCTCGATTGTGGCGGGGTCACCATCGTGGATGACCGTGACGCCGTTGTCGGTCACGTAGAACACGACCGGCAGACCGGTGATGCCGCCGACGTTGTCGCGCGCCAGCGGCTGGCCCCAGATGTCGAACCAGTTGCCCAGGGTGGCCGTGAACGGTGCGGGCCCTTCGATGTGCTGGCGGCCACCGGCGTCGTGGTTGTGGAGCTGATAGAGACAGCCACCTTGCGTTGCGGTGGCGAACACGCGCCCGATGTTGTTCGGAATGGCCAGCAGCTGGCCGTTCAGCACGACGGCCAGATGCGAGTGGATGTGGACCGTCTGCGGCACCGACGGGAAGCAGGAAAGGCCGTCGACCGGGGCGCCCTTGCCGCCGTTGGCGGTGCTGTTGTCGCCCCAGAAATCGATGCCGACCTGAGCGGCCGTGCCGGTGATGTCGGTCGGCGGCTGTGCCATCGGCGGAATCGGCGGCGGCGCGGGGGGTGGCGGGGGCGGAGCGGGCGGCGGTGGCGCGGGCGGCGGTGGCGCGGGGGCCTGCACCGGCGCCGACGCCGGCGCGGCCGCATCGTCGCTGCCGCCGCCGCAACTGAGGGCGCCGACCGACAGCATCAGCGATGCAAGCAAACGATAGTTGACGTCTCGCGCCATGGTGACCTCGACTTTTGTGTTAGGCAAATGGCCGGTGCAGCAGCATCCGACCGCTCCGTGCCGCGGCATCGGCCCGACGGGCCCACACCGCTTGCAACAACATGGCGCACGATCCGAGCATCGCCGCCCACACCATCACTGGCGCAATCAGTCGCTCGGACCACAGGGCGGCGCTCCACTGTTGGATCGCAACCCACCACAGGCGCGGCGACCCAGTGACCGCCAACAACCGGTAGCCATCCCAATCGAGCGTGTGTCCGTGCAGGTAAAGAATTGCCGCAGCAATTGCCAGCCCGGCCGCCCAGCGCCACCCGGCAAGCAACGCAACCACCACCAGCGCAACGAAACTGACCTGTGCAACGTCGGCGCGCCACTCGCGCGCCATCGCCGGCTCGAAGAGTTCGGCGATGTCGCCGAGCCTCGGATCGACCGCCGGCGTCGCCGCAAGCACCGCCGTGGCACCCGGCAACCCGTTGCGTTGTGGCGCTGGGTCCCAACGGGCGCGGCAGACCGTGTCGGCCGCCAACGCCTCGGCCCGCTCGGGCGGCAACACCGCCACGCGTGTCATCGGCAGCAGCCAAGTCAACAGCAACGCCGCAGCCACACTGATTCGAATCAGTCGATCGCCCACCCGCTGCTCTCCAAGTTAGAGGCGCAGCCCTGGAGCAACCGACATGCCCGCGCGCCTGCGGGTACACCCCAGGTAGTGGCCGGAGCGCGTTACGATCGGCCTCCCATTTCGACGACCCGACGCGATGCCCCTGACCCTCGACCAAGCCAACCGCATCATCGGCGCCGCTCTGACGCGCTCCAACGAGGCCGGCTTCAAGCCGATGGCCGTGGTGGTGCTCGACGACGCCGGCCACATCAAGGCCGTGCAGCGGCAGGACGGCGCCACCATGCTGCGCGTCGAGATCGCCACCGGCAAGGCGTGGGCAGCCGTCGGCATGGGCGCCGCGTCGCGCGTGCTGACGCAGCGTGCCAAGGACCTGCCGGCGTTCTTCAATGCCATCGCGGCCAGTGCGCAGGGCAAGTTCATTCCGCAAACCGGCGCGGTGCTGATCAAGGATGCGAGCGGCCAGGTGATCGGCGCTGCCGGCGCGAGCGGTGGCAGCGGCGACGAGGACGAGCTGATCTGCATCGCCGGCATCGAAGCGGTCGGCCTGCAAGCCGGCTGACGCCCGGCGGCGCGCCCGCCGGCTGACGCCTCACCCCGCCTGCCGGCGGGCGACCGCGACTGCTTAGCGCGGCCGCGGCGAGCGGATGCCGCTCAGCCGCCCGCCTTGGCCAGCACCACCACCGACACGCCGCGCGCCGGCACGCTGGCGTCGGCGTTGGCGTACGAATGCGGCTGGTTGCCTGGAAACGCGAGCACGTCGCCCTCGGCCAGCGCGTGGCGGTCGCCGCCCACCGTCAGGTGCACGCGGCCGCTCAGACAGGTGAAGTACTCGCGCGTGCCCGGCAGGTGCGGCGTGCCGGCGGTGACGGCGCCGGGCGCGAAGTCCATCACTTCGATCAATCCGTCGGGCATCGGCTCGGGCACCAGCGCGCGGATGCGCACGCCGCGTCCCTTGTGGCGCGCCGGCACTTCGAGCGCCGGCCAGTGGCGCACCTGCGCGCGCGGCGACGCCAGCAGCTCGTCGATCGGCACGCCGAGCGCGCCGGCCACCTTGACCAGCACCACCAGCGACGGATTGCCAGCGCCCGACTCGAGGTTGGCGATCGTCGAACGGGGCACCGCAGCGGCTTTGGCGAGCGCGTCCTGCGTCAGCCCGCGCGTGTGGCGCAGGCTGGCCAGGTTGCGCGCCAGGTGGCGCGCCGCCGCGGCGTCGCCGGAGTCGGACTCGAGGGGGTCGCTCATCAGCCGACGATTGTGCGGCGAGCGCGCGCGTCCGCCAAAAGGACCTTGTGCCAACGCGCTGGACAACGCGCTCGCGATGCTGCGCAACCGCTCCTATGTTCGCTGCATCGAATCAACCGCGAGGAATCGATGACTCATCCTTCTGACTGGCGCGACCTGCGGGTCGCCATCACCGGCGGTACATCCGGGCTCGGACTGGCCCTGGTGCGCGCGCTGCATGCCGCCGGCGCCCACGTCGCCTTCGTCGCGCGCAATGCAGCGCGCGTCGCCAGCACCGCCGCTGCGCTGCCCGGCACGCACGGCATCGTCGGCGACGTCGCGCGCAAGGACGACACGCACCGCATCGCGCTGCAGATCAACGCCGCGCTGGGTGGCCTGGACGTCCTGATCCACAACGCGTCGACGCTCGGGCCAACCCCCCTGCGGCTGCTGGCCGACACCGACTGCGAAGACCTCGAGGCCGCGCTCGCCACCAACCTGGTGGGCCCGTTCCGGCTCACGAAGGCGCTGCTGGGCGCGCTGGCCGCGTCGGCGCGCGACGGTGGGCACCCCTGCATCGTGCACATCACCAGCGACGCCGCGGTGACGCCATATGCGAGCTGGGGCGCCTACAGCGCCAGCAAAGCCGCATTGCTGCACATGAGCCGCATCTGGCACGAGGAACTGCACGACCTTGGCATCGAGGTGCTCGCGCAGGACCCGGGCGACATGGACACGCCACTGCACGCCGCCGCGCTGCCCGATGCGGATCCGGCGTCGTTGAAGCGCCCGGCCGCTGCGGCAGCCGAGCTGCTCGATCGCATCGCGTTCACGCGCGCCGCGATCGCGGGAGCGCCGGCATGAGAGCCGCCCACCGGCCCCAGCAGCGCCCGCGCGATGCGCGGCTGCTGGTGGTCGATGAAGCCGGGCGCATGCGCGACGCGCCGCGCGCGCGGCTGATCGAGTGCCTGCAGCGCGGCGACCTGCTGGTGGCCAACGATGCCGCCACGCTGCCCGCCAGCCTGCACGGCGTGCACGTGCGCAGTGGCGCGCCGATCGAAGTGCGGCTGGCCGGGCGACGCTCGTTGCGCGTGGACGACGTGCACCGGTTCAGCGCGATCGTATTCGGCGCCGGTGACCACCGCACGCGCACCGAAGAGCGAGCGGCGCCGCCCGCGCTGCGCCGTGGCGACCTGTTGCGGCTCGGCCCGCTGCACGCTCGCGTGCTGCGCATGCTCGACCATCCGCGCCTGATCGAGTTGCGCTTCGACGGCAGTGCCGACGACATCTGGGCCGGCATTGCACGCCACGGCAAGCCGATCCAGTACGCGCACCTGCGCGATCCGCTCGCACTGTGGGACGTCTGGACGCGGGTGGCTGCGTTGCCGGTAGCGTTCGAGCCGCCCTCGGCCGGCTTCATGCTCGACTGGAGCCTGCTGCACGCGCTGCGCAGGCACGGCATCGGCTTCGCAACGTTGACGCATGCAGCGGGCCTGTCGTCGACCGGGGACCCGGCACTCGACGCACGGCTGCCGTTCGACGAGCCGTACCACCTGCCGGCAGCGACGGTGCGCGCGATCGAGATCACGCGGCGCACCGGTGGCCGCGTGGTGGCGGTGGGCACCACGGTGACGCGCGCGCTCGAGCACGCAGCGGCGCGCGCCGGCGGCACGCCGCGCGCCGGCGACGGCGTGGCCGACCAGCGCATCGGCGCATCGACGCGTCTGCGTGTGGTCGACGCGCTGCTCAGCGGCACGCATGAGCCGGGGTCGAGCCACCACGAACTGCTGCGCGCGTTCGTGCCCGCCGAGGTGCTGGCGCGCGCCGATGCGGCGCTCGCAGCGCTCGGCTACCGCACGCACGAGTTCGGCGATTCCGTGTTGATTCGTGACATGCGCACGCAACGGGCTGCGGCATTTGTGGGGACCCCGGGGAACGAGGGGCCCGCCGCGCGCGTCGGCTCCGTAGAGTCCGCGCATTGACGCGCTGCGGCCCCGTTGAGCGGGCGCCTCGCGCATGAACGCCTGGAGGCCCTGAGATGACGCCCGTGCTGTTGCCCGTTTCGTACGACCTGTCGATGATCATCCTGTCATGGGTGGTGTCCGGGATCGGCGCCTTCACGGCGCTGTCGGCGATCAATCGCGCGCGCCAGACCACCCACGGACGCGTCGACCGCTTCAACGTGATCCTGGCCGGCGTGGCGTTGGGCGGCGTCGGCATCTGGTCGATGCACTTCATCGGCATGATGGCCTGGAAGGTCGACCTGAGCGTCGGCTACCGGCTGCTCGAAACGATGGTGTCGCTGGTGGCCGCGGTGATCGTCTCGGCGCTCGCGCTCGGCTTCGTCGCCGCCGGCCCGGGGTGGTGGCGCCTGCTGGTGGCCGGACCGGTGGCCGGCATCGGCGTGACGGTGATGCACTACCTCGGCATGTACTCGATGCGCTTCAACGGCTTCTTCGCATGGGACTGGGCCACCGTGGGGCTGTCGGCGCTGATCGCGATGACGGCGGCCACCGCAGCGCTGTGGCTGGCGTTCAACACGCACCAGTTGTGGCACCGTGCGCTGGCCGCGCCGGTGATGGCCACCGCGGTGTGCACGATGCACTACACGGGCATGGCCGCCGCGTCGGTGATGTGCACCACCAGCAACCGCAAGGCGATGCTGCCCGACCTGCTGCGCCCGAGCGATCTGCCGATGCTGGTGCTGACGATCGCGCTCGGCGTCGCGCTGATGATCGGCACCGACCTGACGATCCAGCGCGTGACGTCTCGCCAGCAGGACGCGGCACGCGGCCGCATGCAGGGCGCCGGCCGCTGAGGCCCGCTGTGCCCTACATCACCCGTCGCAAGCGCTCGCCGGTGCTCACGACAATGAAGGAGCCGTCGGCCTCGGGCACGCACGACTCGCCATCGAGTCGATAGATGGGGGGCGCGGTGGGGCGTTCGGTGAGCGGAACGAGCGCTTCGACGTAACTGCGTCGGCCCTCGTGCCCGACCACCGCGACTCGGGATACACACCGCATCGATGCTGGGTTCGGCACGCGTCAACTCCTCGTCCGGGGAGGCGTATTGTGCTCCTTGCACATTTGAGTGCAAGCCCCTGGCACGCGCAGTTGCATCGGTTCGCAACGCTGCTTGCGTTCGCTGAGCGCACGGCACCGCAATCGCGCGGCGCTGCACCGCGAACGCACGTCGCGGGCGCTGAAACGAACGCTGAACGCGCGCTGAAGAGGCACGCAGCGCGCTGTCATACTGCCGCAAGACGACGGAGGCAGCATGGTCCACCCCTTCGATCTGAGCGGGCGTGCCGCGGTGGTCACCGGTGGCAACGGCGGCATCGGCCTGGGGATGGCGCGCGCCCTGCTCGCGGCCGGCGCACGGGTGTCGATCTGGGGGTCGCGTGCGGAGAAGACCGAACAGGCGCGCCAGCATCTGGCCACCGCATGCGGCGACGCCGCGCGCGTGCATGCGCTGGTGTGCGACGTCGGTGACGAGGGGCAGGTCGACGCGGCGTTCGCCGCTTCGGCAGCAGCGCTCGGACGCGTCGACGCCTGCTTCGCCAACGCGGGCGTCGGCGGCAAGGGCACGCCGCTGCTCGAGATGACCCTCGAGGAGTTCCGCCGTGTGCAGCGCATCAACGTCGAAGGCGTGTTCCTGACGTTTCGCGCGGCGGCGCGCCACATGGTCGGGCACGGCCAGGGCGGCTCGCTGGTGGCCACCGCGAGCACCGCGGCCCTTGAAGGCGCGGCGCGCAACAGCCACTACGGCGCCTCGAAGGGCGCGGTCACCTCGTACGTGCGTGCGCTTGCTGTCGAATTGGCGCGCCATCGCATCCGGGTCAATTCGATCCTGCCGGGCTGGATCGTCACTGAAATGACCGAGCGCTCGATCCACAACGAGAAGTTCGTCAACGCGGTGCTGCCGCGCATTCCGGCGCGCCGCTGGGGCGGCATCGATGACTTCGGCGGCATCGCGGTGTACCTGGCCAGCGACGCCGCGGGCTACGTCACCGGCGAGCAGTTCGTGATCGACGGCGGCTATACCAAGTTCTGAGCGCACCGGCCGATCGCGCCGCGTCACCGGTGCGCGTCGGCCTGCATCAGCGTCGCGTCGTAGACCGTGAGGCGTGGCGGTTCGCTGAGCAGCGCGCTCAGCGCCTTGACGAATCCGTGCGACGCCGGCACGCGAAAGTGTTCGGCCAGCGCGGCGGCATCGGCCCACTCCTCGACGAACACCAGGCGCAGCGGCTGTTCGGTGTCGCGGTGCACCGCATGCGACAAGCATCCCGGCTCGCCGCGCGAGCGCGCGACGTGGGCCTGGCTCAGGGCCAGCACCTTGTCGAAGGTGTCGGCGCGCGCCACGACGCTGCCCAGCACGACGATCATGGGTCGCTCCTGCGCAACGGTCGGCCGCTGGCGTGCCTGCGCTCAGGCGCCGCCGTCGGCCTTCTCCTGTGCAGCCGCGCTCTTCATCAGCCACACGCCGACCGCTCCGAACACCACGGCGATCGATCCGAGAAAGGCCCAGAACCACGCGAAGCCGCTGGCGTCGGCGCGCTGCGCCGGGTCGGTGATTTCGCCCAGGCTGCTGAAGCCGGTGATCGCGAAGCCGAAGCAGAACACACCGAACACCACTGCCATGATCACGCTGAGTTGCGCCGAGATCTTCATGCGCGCATTGTCACATCGCGCCGCGGCAGCTCAGGGCCCAAGCCCGACACCGGGGCCGAACACGCCGATGAAGACGGCGCTGGCCAGCGCGCCGGCGGCGATCCAGCCCGGCGACACCTGCAACGTCGCGCCGGCCGGCGGCGCTGTCGCCGGGCCGCGGCGCTCCAGCAGCCGGGGCAGCACCAGCAGGCCGGCCATCGCGCCGAACCCGGTGGCCAGGCCGGAGGTCACGATCAGCCACGGGCTCACCGGGTTCAACAACGACCCCGCCACCAGCACCGCCCCGCCGACTCCATAACTGAGCGTACAGGCGCGCTGCGCCTGCGGCACGCTCAGCACGCCATCGGCGACCAGCCGGCGCAGCGCGCTCAACGAAGCCGCCACCGCAGCGGCGTACAGCAGCACGCCCGCCAGGCCCGTGAGCGGCCGCCACGCCGGCAGCGACACGGCGCGCCACACCGTCGCCCAATCGCCGCCGCCCAGCAACGCCGAGTACAGCAGGTACGCGGTGGCGTTGAACCCGTTGATCGAGCCGAACAGCCACGTCGCATAGCGCGCCGTCGCCGGCAGCGCGTGGCTTCGCATCAGCCACAGTGTCGATCCCAGCACGAGGTTGGCCAGCGGGCCGGCCAGCGAGACGATCGCGCTCTCGCCGAAACTGCTGACGCCCACCGTCGAGATCGTCACGCTGCGCACACCCACCGGCAGCCAGGCCGCTGCGACATGGGCCGCTTCGTGCAGCAGGTCGCACGCCGCGTAGGCGAGCACGGCGATCGCGGCCATGCCGCGCCACGGCGCGTCGCGCGCGGCGCTCATCGCAGCGGCGGATAGAGCACCACGAAGCGCTCGCACACCACCGGCATCGCGTCGCTCGCCGTGCGGCCCAGGCGTGCGCATTCGCGCGCGAAGAACTCGGCATGGGCCTGGCGCCAGTAGGCGAGCGAGCCGTCGCCCTCGCCTTCGCGGGCCGCGAACTCGGCACCCACCTGGTCGAACGGCACCACGTCCACCTGCAAGGTCTCGATCACGCACAGCGGCTGCCCGGCCCAGGTGGTGACCACGCTCAGGTCGCCGGCGCGCGGCAAGCGCTTGCCCTCGGCCTCCAACGCCCACAGCAGCCCCGCGGTGGCGCGCTTGCGGCCGGCCAGCACCAGCTGCGCCAACGAGGCTGCGAGTTCCTCGCTGTCTCCGAACGCGAACGCCTCGTAGAAGCGAGCATCGTCGACCGCACCCGTGGCAGCCTGGAAGGCGGCCCAGAAAGCAGCCACCGGCGCTGCAAGGGCCGCGGCAGCGCCAGTGGCCCTCTCAGCGCTCATGCCGGCGCGCGTCAGAACATGCCCAGCGCGTTGACCGAGTGCTCTGGCACCGGCTGGCCGACGTCCCACAGCTCGACGATCCGCGCGCCATCGAAGCGGAAGATGTGCACCACCGCGGCGCCGCGGTCGCCTGGCTGCTGCCGCACGTGCGACAGCACGGCGACGTGATCACCGTCCTGCAGCGCCTTGTGCACCTCGAGCACCTTGCCTGGGTTCTGAGCCGCATTGGCTTGCATGCCTTCCATCAGCGACGTGGCGTCGCCGCGAAAGTGCGGATTGTGGTGGCGAAAGCCGGGGCCGACGTGACGCTCGTACGCATCGCGTGCGCGGCCGTTGGCCGCCAGCGTCAGGAAGTCAATCGCCGCATCCTTCAACGTTCGATCGCTCATCGCGCTCTCCTGTTCAGACGCGCCCGCATCCATCGCCTGCTCGCCACGTCGTGCTGCGGCAGGTCGTCGGTGATCGTGAGCCCGCGATCGGCATCGGTCGACGACGTCTGCAGGCTCACCGCGACACGATGCGACTGCACACAATTCCGGTGGTGTCGAGGGGACATGCATAGAGCAGTCCGGCCTTCTGCAGGTACAGCACCTGGAAGCCCGAGGCCGCCGTGGTCGCCGCCTTGACCTCGAACCCCTGGTTCAACAGGGTCTGCAGTGCCAGCTGGCCACCGGGATCGCGCGTCGACATCGATTGCGCGAGCGCGCCCACGCAGCCCAGCAGTGCGAGCGTCCACACCGCGCCGCCCGCGATCACTGCGCGTTGGTTCATCGGATTCAGTGTCATGCCAGCTCCATCGATGACGATGCGGACGGCCGCAGCCGTCCTGGTTTCGATGCGCGCTTGGCGCCGCCCAGCGCAGCGGTCGATGCGTTCACAACACGGCCGGCAGATCGGGCAGCGCCTTGCCCCACACCAGCAGCCGGTACGGACGCGCCTCGGCCTGGAAGTACGGATCGTTGCGCACCAGTTCGTGCGCACGCTCCTTCGACGGCACCTCGAGGATCCACAGGCCGCCGACGTACGACCCTCCGGGCACCTCGCGCAGCCCACCGGCCAGCACGATCTCGCCGACTTTCTGACGCAGGTACTCCAGGTGGGCGGGCTCCAGGCGCGCACGCACGTCGGGCATCGCAGGGGTGTCATCGAAGAGGGCGACCAATCGCATCGGTGTCTCCACGGTGTCGATGCACGCCGGCTGCGGATCAGGCGGTGTTTTGGGATCGGACGGCGTGAAAGCGAGGCGGAAAGTACCACCAAGCCCACAGCACCAGCAACCCGAAGGTCGTGTACGCGGTGGCAAACACCCACGCCGGCGCCTCGTAGTACAGCAGGCGCTGCACCCAATGCTCGATGAAGCTCTGGCGGTACGGCGCGAAGCCCGCCTTGGCGCGCAACCACGATTCCAGCGTGGTCAGCGGGCAGACATTGCCGAGCCACGCCTGGACCACGACGACGCCGATCGCCGCCACGTGCGCGAGCCGGAACCAGCCGTTGTTGACCCAACGCCAGCGCAGCGCGTTGCCCGCCACGACGAGCAGCAGCCCGCCGATCACGAACGCGACGACGCCGGCGTGCAGCAGCAGCACCGCGTCGGCCAGCAGGCGGTAAGGCAGCATCGATCGATGCGCGGCGGCGCACGCCGCCGCTCACGCCTCGATGCGCAGATCGGCCGCCGCCACCGTGGTCACGCGCGGGCCGAAACTGTCGACGTGGCGCAGCGTCTGCGTGTGGTGCGCCACGATCTGCGCCGCCGACAGCACGCCGTTGTCGATGGTGGAGTGCGCGTCCGACAGGAGCACCACCGGATAGCCGAGCGCGAGCGCGCGCCGCACGGTGGAATCGATGCAGAAGTCGCTTTGCAGGCCGCACACGATCAGCCGCTCGACGGCCCGCGCCTGCAGCAGCGCCTGCAGCTCGGTGCGATGGAACGCATCGGTGGCGGTCTTGCGCACGCGCACGTCGTCGCCGCGCGTGTCGAGCCGGTCGTCGACTTGCCAGCCGGGGCTGCCGTGGCGCAATGGGCCGGCGTCTTCGTGCTGGATCACGAACACCGGCACGCCGGCAGCCCGCGCGCGCGCCGTCACCGCGTTGATGCGCTCGATCACGCGCTCGATGTCGAACGCCGCCTCGTCGCCGCGGCACAGCGCGACCTGCAGGTCGATGATCAGCAGCGCGGACTTCACGGTTGGCCTCCCGGGCTTGGCGTCACCCCTTGCCGTACAACACCATCTGGGTGCAGCGGAACAGCGCGATCGTCTTGCCGCTCTCGCGGTGCGACACCACCGCGTCCCACACCTGCGTGGTGCGACCCAGGTGCACCGCGCTGGCCACGCACTCGATGGTGCCCTCGCGTGCGGTGCCGAGGTGGTTGGACTTCAGCTCCACCGTCGTGAAGCCGGAGGCGCCTTCGGGCAGGTTGGCGGCGCAGCCATAGCCCGCCGAGGTGTCGGCCAGCGTGATGACGCTGCCGGCGTGCAGGTAGCCGTTGGGCGCCATCAGCGAACGCGTGATCGGCAGCTCGGAGCGCACCTCTTTGGGCGCCACGTGCGTGATCACGATACCGAGGTGACCGGGCAGGTGGTCGACGCCGCGCTGGTTGAAGTGCGTCGGGGTCAGCATGCGGGGCAGTCTACGGCAGCCGCGCGCCGATCAGCCAGCCCAGTGCATCAACCCATACATCGCCAGCACGCCTGCGCCGGTGAGGCCCACCAGGTTCTTCGTCGCTGCGGGGCCGGCGCGCGAGTACGCCTGCGGCAGGATGTCGGAAGCGCCGATGTACAGCAGAAAGCCGGCGAAGAACCCGAGGTATGGCGCCAGCAACGCGGGCGGCGCGCTGAACGCGAGCGTCGCCGCCGCGCCGAGCACCGGTGCCACCGCGTCGAGCGCCAGCATGCGCAGCGCGCCGCGCGTGTCGTGACGATGCAGCAGCATCAGGCTCACGGTGTTCAGACCGTCGCAGAAGTCGTGCGCGATCACCGCGGTGGCCACCGTGATGCCGACCGCGGGGGACACCTGGAAGCCGAGCCCGATGCCCACGCCGTCCATCACGCTGTGACCCACCAGCGCGAGCGACGACAGCGTGCCCACCGCGCGCTGCCGCTGTGGCGCGCTGTCGGCGTGCGAATGGCGCCCGAGCAGCCAGCGGCGCAGCCCGTGCCACAGCACGAACCCCGACACCAGCGCGACGAGTGCCACCTGGCCGTCGTCGCCGGCGCGACGCGACTGCGCGAGACTCTCGGGCCAGAGGTCGAACGCCACCACGCCGAGCAGCACCCCGGCCGCGAACCCGAGCACCAGGTGCAGACGCGTGCGCAGCCGCAGCGCGCACAGGCCACCGATCACGGTGGACAACACGGTCGCCAGCGCAAGCCACAAGGGGTTCATCGTCGTGCCCGCAGCGCGCCCGCCGCGCGCCGCCCGTCGAAGACGGACGCACGCTCGGCAAACGCGACGCGCTGGTTGCGTGGTGGGTTTACTCGGGCACCGCGATGCCCGAGCCGCCCATCTCCTTGGGCAGGTCCTTCAGCTTGGGCAGGCCATCGCGGATCGGCAGGCGCGACTCCTGGTAGTTGACGTGCACGCCTGGCTGGTACGGAAAGTCGGGGATGGTCGCCGCGTAGACGTCGATCAGGTCCCAGTGCGGATGCTCGGTGAACAGGTGGCCGCCGCACGACTTGCACCACTTGCGGTAGCTGCGCGGGGTCTTGTGGAAGGTGCCGATCTGCTCGGCACCGCGCGTGACCTTCACGGCCTCTGGCTTCCACAGCGAGAACGCATTGACGGGGCCGGCCGACCAGCTGCGGCATGACTCGCAGTGGCAGTAGCCCATCGCGGCCGGTTCGCCGCTGACGGTGAGCTGCACGGCGCCGCAGAAGCAGCTGCCCTGGTAGGTCTTGGCCTGGGGCGTCGTGGAGCGGGTGTCGGAAACAGCTTGCATGAACGAATTTCCTTTCAGTGAACCCCACGCGCGACCGCGCATGAGGTGGGCACTTGGTACCACGGTCAAACGGGCACCAAGCGGTCAGAACGCAGCGCCTGATCAATTGCTCCAGACGCCACGTGTCTTGCTCGAGACGCCACGACGGCGCCCGCGCGACGCGTGCCGCGGCCAGCGCGATCCCTGCAACGCGCACGCGCCGTGCATGGCTAGCGCAGCAGCAGCGGGCGCCCGGCCGCCAGATCGCCGACCAGGCGCCCCATCGTGACGCCCCCTCCGGCCGGGATGCGGTCGGGCCCGCGCTGAACCGGGGCCGTGCCGAATGCGGGGGCATCGACGACCAGCTCCGCGGCCCTGGCGTTGCGGTCGGCAGCCCCGGCCCGCGACGGGGCCAGCGCGGCCAGCGCTGCGACTGCGGCGGCGGCCGACACCCAGGCGCGCAGCAGGCGTGACATCGCCGGCCTCATCGCTTGGTGACGACGACTTCGAGGTAGTCGCCGGGTGCAGCCACCGTGCCGTCCTGCGCCTTGTTGAAGCGCTCGACCAGCGCGATCAGGTCGCTCGCCAGCTTGTCCTGCGCGGCCGGCTCGAGCGCGGCGAACGCCTTCAGCACCGGCCCATAGAACGTCTTGAAGATCTCCAGCCAGTGCGCCGGCGAACGGTAGCGGAACACGAACTGGCGCTGCATCACGTCGATGCGCGACGCCTGCGCGCCGAACAGCTCGTCGATGCGCGTGCGCGAGCCCCACAGCGCCGGCGATTCGATGCCAGCCGGCGGCTTGACGTGCCCGCCGATGGTCTTGAACAGCTGGCCGATGAAGCCCTCGGGCGTCCAGTTGGCCATGCCGATCTTGCCGCCGCTCCTGCACACGCGCAGCATCTCGCTGGCGGTGCGGCGCGGATTGGGCGCGAACATGCAGCCGAAGGTCGACACCACGTGGTCGAAGCTGCCGTCGGCGAACGGCAGCGCCTCGACGTCGGCCTCGCGAAACTCGATTTCCAGCCGCTCGGCGGCGGCGCGCTCGCGCCCGCGCGACAGCAGCGCGCCGACGTAGTCGGTGGAGGTGACGCGGCACCAGCGACGCGCCGCAGCCAGCGACGCGTTGCCGTTGCCGGCGGCCACGTCGAGCACGCTGGTGCCGGCGCGCAAGTCCATCGTCTCGCACAGCGACTCGCCGACGATCTGCAAGGTGGTGCCGACCACCGCGTAGTCGCCGGAGGACCAGGCGGCCTGCTGCCGCGTCTTCACTGCGGCATAGTCGGGCTGCGTGGTCTGGGCTGCGGGGGAAGCAGTGGCTGACAATGTGTTCATGACGGCGTCTCCGAAGGGTCGTGGGGCGGCGCTTGCGTGCCGGATGAATGGCGGGCGTCGTGCGCGAGATCGCAGCGGGCGCCAGCCGATGTCCGCCATCGTTGGCGCGTTGCGTGGAATGCGGCGTGGAAGCCGTCGTGGAATCGCACGTGGAATCTGATCGAGCCGGCCACCACGGGGCGGCCGCACTGCGCTTGCAGCTGCTCGGGCCGATGGCGATCCACCGCGGCGGCGCTGCGCTGGCGCTGCCACCGTCGCGCAAGGTGCGCGGCCTGATCGCGTACCTGGCGCTGGCGCCGCACGCGGTGTCGCGCAGCCAGTTGTGCGAGCTGCTGTGGGACGTGCCCAACGACCCGCGCGGCGAGCTGCGCTGGTGCCTGAGCAAGGCGCGCGGCGTGCTCGACGATGGTGCGCACGCGCGCGTCGTGGCCGATGGCGAGACGGTACGCCTGGACCTGAGTGGCTGCACGGTCGACGCCGGCGAGCTGCGGCGCGCCGCGCAGGACGGCATCGCCGCGCTGCCGCTGGAGCGGCTGCGCACGCTGGCAGCGCTGTGCGCGGGCGACTTCCTGCAGGGCTTCGAGATCGAGCGCAGCGCGCCGTTCAGCGCCTGGCTGACCGGTCAGCGCCGTCACCTGCGCGCCGCGCACGCGGCCCTGCTCGAGCACCGCGTGCGCGCGTTGCCCGCGGCGTGCGACGAGGCGGTGAGCTGCCTCGAGCAGTGGCTGCAGCTGGCGCCATTCGACCGCCACGCCCACGAGCTGCTGCTCGACGCGCTGGCGCGGCGCGGCCGCATCCGCGAGGGCGACGAGCACCTGGCAGCCACCGCGCGCGCGTTCGAGGCCGACGGGCAGGACTGGGCGCCGATCGGCCTGGCGTGGCGTGCCGCCAAGGCCCGCCACGCCGGCCTTCCGGTGTCGCTGCGCGCCGACGAACCGTTCGTGCAGACGACGCCGACGCCGCAGCCGCTCGAGGCGGCGCCGCGCGTGCAGCACCGCGCATCGATCGCAGTGATGCCTTTCATCGACTCGGCGCGCGACAGCAGCGTGCGCGGCGGCCTGGCCGACGGGCTGGCTTACGACGTGATCACCCGGCTGGCCAAGCTGCGCAGCCTGTTCGTGATCGCGCAGGGCACGGTGTTCGCGCTCGACGAGCGCCGCGTCGGCGCCGAGGAGGCCGGGCGGCGCCTCAACGTCGACTACGTGGCCGACGGCACGCTGCACCGCGCCGACGGTCGCCTGCGCGTGCAGGTGCAACTCACCGAAACGCGCAGCGCGCGCATCGTGTGGGCCGACACCTTCAGCGCGCGTCTGCACGACGCTCTGGGCGTGCTGCAGGAGATCGGCGACCGCATCGTGGCGTCGATCGAGCACCAGATCGAGCTCGCCGAGCGCAACCGCGCCGTGCTCAAGCCGCCCAACTCGCTCGACGCCTGGGAGGCGTATCACCGCGGGCTGTGGCACATGTACCGCTTCAACCGCGACGACAACCAGCAGGCGCACCACTTCTTCGAGGCCGCGCTGAAGCTCGACCCGACCTTCTCGCGGCCCTATGCCGGGCTGTCGTTCACGCACTTCCAGAACGCTTTCCTCGGCTGGGGTGAACGCGAGCGGGAGGTCGAGCGTGCCTACGAGGCGGCGTCGCGCGGGCTGATGACCGACGAGCACGACCCGGCGGTGCACTGGGCGATGGGGCGCTCGCTGTGGCTGCGCGGTCGCATCGACGAATCGCTGGCCGAGCTCGACACGTCGGTCGAGCTGAGCCCGAACTTCGCGCTCGGGCACTACACCCTCGCGTTCATCCACGCGCAGTCGGGCGATCCGCACTCGGCGATCCGCGAGGCCGACCACTCGCGCAACCTGAGCCCGTTCGATCCGCTGCTGTTCGCGATGCTGGCCACGCGCGCGCTGGCACTGATCCGCCTGGGCCGCTTCGACGAGGCCGCCGACTGGAGCGCCAAGGCGGCGCTGCGTCCCAATGCGCACGTGCACGTGCTCGGCATCGCCGCGCACTGCCTGGCGCTGGCGGGACGGCTCGACGCCGCACGCACGCTGGTGGCCACCATCCACCAGCGCGTCCCGGGCTACCGCATCGACGATTTCCTGTCGGCGTTTCGCTTCGCCGAGGACGCCGAGGCGCTGATCCGGCGTGCGGCCAAGGTGATCGGGTTGAACTGATCAGCGCACGCGCGGGCGCAGCGCAAAGCAAGCGATCGCCAGCCCCTGCACCGCGGCCACCGCGAGCAGCATCGTGCCGGCGCCGTGGCCGATTTGTGCGGCGCCGCCGCTGCTGGCTTGCAGCAGCGCGCCGAACACCGCCGGTGCGAAGGCATACGTGGCTTGCCCGCATGCGACGATCGCGGCGACGACGCGCGCGACGTCGTCGCGCGCAAACTCCTGCTGCGCGATCAGCGGCGGCAGCGAGGTCGCATTGCCGATGTTGCAGCCGAACAGCACGATCGCGAGCCAGATCAGCCACGGCTGCTGCGGCCCGGCGAGGCACAGCGCGAGCGTGCCGAGCAGTTGCACGCCGTAGCCGATGGCGGCCACGGTGCGGCGCGACGCGTGCGCCGGCATCGCGCGCGCGACCACCCAGCGCCCGACGATCGCACAACCGGTGGCCAGCCCCATCGCCCAGCCCGCGGCCTGCGCGCCGAACTCCGGGACCAGCAGCGTGAACAGGTGTGCCAGCAACCCGATCTGCGCGAACAGCCCGATCGCCATGCCGGCGGCCAGCGTCTGAAAGCGGCGGTCGCGCCACAGCGCGCGGCCGAGCAGTGGCGCCGCGACCGCTGCGCCGGCCGTCTGCGCCGTGCGCGCTGCGGCGCTGCCGTCGGGCTGCTGGCCGAGGCGCTCGGGCGTGATGCGAAACACCGTGGCCGCGAGCCAGCCCACCATCCCCACGGTGAGCGCGCCGACCAACAGTGCCGCGGGCGCAAACCCCAACGCCGCGATCAAGGCGACCCACAGCGGCGAGAACACCACGCCGCCGATGCTGGCGCCGTTGTACGCCGTGGCCAGCGCCGCCGGCCGCGTGCGCACGAACCACGGCGCGATCACCGCGTTGACCGCCACCGCGCCCATCGTGACCCAGCCACCGCCGCTGAGCAGCGCCGCCGCCATCAGCTGCCACGGTCGCTCGCACAGCGCCCAACCGAGCACGCCGAGCGTGGTGACCACGGCGCCCGTGCACGCCGTGGCGCCGACGCCGAACCGCGCGTGCAGGCGCGGCAGCTGCGCGACGACCAGGGCGCCGAACAGGTAGTGCAGCGTCACCGCCGACGACACCCAGCCCAGCGACCAGCCGGTGCGCTCGATCACCGCGTGCAAGTACACCGGCGGCCCGTAGAAACCGAGGCCCCAGCCGCACATCGCCAGCACGAACGCGGCGTGCACGACCCGGCGCCCGAAGAATCGCGGTGTCGCTGCGGGGTCGGCGGCTGGGGAGGCGGATGGGTACATCGCGCAAGCATGGCGCAAGCCGCGTGGCCGATGCTTCGACCGCCGTCGAACCACCGGGCGCTGAGCGCCGCGCCGGCCCGCCGCAACGCAATGCCGCCCGCTGCGCGGCCAAAAAAAGCGACCGCGTTGCGTCCGTCGGCGCGCATCCACGTATGTCCCCTGGTGCCGTTCACGACGGCGACCACCGTCCCCCCGCTCGATCGGAGTGCCTTGCATGACATCGTCCCTCGAAGACAGCCAGACGCTCGCGCGGCTCGACTGGGCCGCGCTGCGCGAGATGACGCGGCACGCAGCCGTGGCGCCCGGCTACCGCCTGGCGCTGCTGGAGCGCTCGCAGGTGACCGGCGTCATCGGGGCGCTCGCGCGCTGGTTCCCCGACGTCAGCGTCGGCAGCGCCAGCGGCTATCTGGAGCAGTCCTTCTATCAACGCCGCGTGTGGTTCGCCGACGGCCCGCCGCGCGACGTCGTGGTGCTGACGCTGCGCCACGGCGACCGATTGGTCGGGATGTTCTCGTTCGAGATGGACCGCAAGTCGCTGTCGATCCATGCGCGCATCGGCGTGGTTGCGCCCGAGCACCGCGGCGCGCACCTCGCGCGGGCCGGCATGGGGCTCGCCGAGTCGGTGGGCCGCTGGCTCGGCATGGGCATGGTCTACGGCATGGCGACGTTGAAGTCGCCCTATTCGCAGCGCGCGTTCGAGCAGGCCGGATGGCGGCTGATCGGCATTGCGCCGGGCTTCGACCGCGAGCTGGTCGCACCGGGCGTCGTCAAGCGCGTCTACGAAGCGCTGTACGCGAAGGCGCTGGTCGACGACGACGACATGTTGAACCCGCAGCCGGACAACATGACGCAGCGCACGCGCGAGGTGTTTGGCCTGCTGTTCAGAGACGCGGGCACGCCGCCGGTTCCCAGCGTCGGGGCGACTGTCATGCCAGCGGCGCACCGATGAAGCGGCCGATGGCCTGCGCCACCGCGCGCGGCTGCTCGTCGGGCGCGTAGTGACCGCTGTCGGGAATCAGCGCACCGCGCAGGTCCTGCAGGCCGGCGGCGCGAAAGCCCTTGAGGTAGTCGTCCATGCTGCCGAGCTCGCGCTGTCCGCGCAGGTAGAGCACCGGCGTGCGCACGCGATGCTCGCGCAGCGCCAGGTTGTTCCTCTCGTCGCGCTCGAAGGCGCGGTACCAGTCGAACCCGGTGCGCAGCGCCGACGCTCGCTGATAGGCCCTGGCGTAGGCAGCGCGCGCGGCGGGCGCAACGCCGTCGCGGCGCGCCGACAGCAGATCGAAAAAGTAGTCGAAGTAGCGCGCCTCGCGGCCTGCCACCAGCAGCTCGGGCAGCGCCGGCACCGCGTGAAACGCAAAGTGCCACACCTTCGGATGGCTCACCACCTGCGACCATGGCTCGACGCCGGGCACCACGATGTTCATCATCACCGCGCGCGCCAACTCGTCGGGAAACTCGTGCAGGTACGCGAACACCACCTGCGCGCCGACGTCGTGCCCGACCAGCGTCAGCTCCTTCAGCGCCATCGCATCGACCACCTGCTTGATGCAGCGCGCGATGGTGGCCTTGTCATGGCTTGGCAGGCTGCCCTCGGACTCGCCGATGCCCGGCAGGTCGAGCGCCACCAGGTGCAGCGCGTCGCCCAATCCGAGCATCACCTGGGCGAACGACGACCAATCCTGCGGCCAACCGTGCAAAAACAGCAGCGCCGGGCGCCCCGGTGTGCCGCACTCGGCAACGTGAATCGAGAGGCGATCAAGTTCCAAGTGCCGATGGCGTATCGCCATTGGCGATGCCGATAGGGTGGCCATCGATGCATGCCGCGCGTGCGTGGACACCTTGTCCGGCAAACGAAATGCCCAGCTCGAGCTCTCCCTCTGCCGGCGCGGGTGCACCGGATCGAGCGCTCAGCGCGGGCACTCGTCGAACAGCTTGACCGGGCAGCGCAGGCAGATGCCGAGGTCCAGGCGCGGCACGATGGTGGCGATGGCAATGCGCTTGTCGGGGAAGATGTGGTCGCGCCCGATCGCGTCGAGAAAACCGCTGCGCTGCCACAGCTCCATCACCGGCGGTCGCGGCCGGTGGAAGTAGAGGTCGCCGCCGAGCGCGCGGCGCAGCCGCAGCTCGTCGCGCCACAGCTCGTCGCCAGCCAGGTCGATGAAGTTCATGCTCTTGGCCATCACGAGCAGGTGTTTCTGCGGGTCGGGCTCGGCGCGCAGCGCATGCAGCCGCTCGCCAACGTGCTGCGTGGCACCGAAGTACACCGAGCCCTCCATGCGCAGCAGCTTCAGCTGCGGGCACTCGGGCAGCGCGTGCGGGTTGCCGTCGGCGATCACGAACGGCCGCCCCGCGGCGCGCGTGTCGAAGCCCATCGTGCGCATGGCCGGGCGCGCGGTGCGCCACAGATAGGCCGCCAGCGACATCAGCGTGCCGAACAGGATCGCCAGCTCGAGGCGGATCGCCAGCGTCGCCAGCAACGTGGCCAGCGCGATGCCGAACTCCAGCCGTGACAGCACGAGCAGGCGGCGCCACTGCGGCACGTCGAGCAGCGACCATGCCACCAGCAGCAGCAAGCCGGCCACCGCCGCCATCGGGATGGTGGCGATCAGCGCCGCGCTGACGCCCACCAGCGCCAGCAGCCACAGCGCCGAGAACACGCTGGCCAGCGGCGTGCATGCACCGGCTTGCAGGTTAGGCAGCGAGCGGTTCAGCGAGCCGCACGACAGGAAGCACGAGAAGAAGCCACCGACCACGTTCGACAGCCCCTGGCCGAGGAACTCGCGGTTGGCGTCGATGTGCTGGCCCGAGCGCTGCGACAGCACCTTGGCAATGGAATACGACTGGCCGAGCGCAATGATGGTCAGCGCGATCGCCAGCCCGACCAGCTCGGGCAGGTGGCGCCAGTCGATGTCGGGCGGCTGCCAGTGCGGCCACACCTGCGGCACCACGCCCACCACGTCCACCGGATGCCAGCCGTGCGCCCAACGCGCCAGCGCCGCGGCGGCGAGCAAGCCGGCGACCATGCCCAGCAGCAGGTGCGGCGCGCGCGGCCACAGGCGGCGCGCCAGCAGCGCGACGACGATCGTCGATGCCGCCACCACCAGCGCGGCGGGGTTGGCCTGCGGCGCCCGCTCGGCCATCAGTGCCAGCGCGGCGGGCGCCGACACGCCGCTCGGCACGACGATGCCGAGCGCATCCTTCAACGCATGCACCGCGATCAGCAGCGCGGCGCCGCCGGTGAAGCCGCGCAGCGCGGCCGGCGAGATGAAGTGCGCCAGCGCGCCGAGCCGCAACGCGCCCACCGCCAGCTGCAGCACACCCACCAGCACGGTCAGCGCCAGCACCAGCTGGATGTACGCCGGGCTGCCGACCGCCGCCAGCGGCGCCACCATCGCGACCATCGCCAGCGAGTTGGCGTTGGTGGGGCCCGACATCACGTGCCGACTCGAGCCGAACAGTGCCGCCACGATGCACGGCAGCACCGCGGTGGCCAGGCCATACGAGGGCGGCAGTCCGACCAGCGCGGCGAACGCGATCGCCTGCGGCAGCACCAGCACCGCGCCGAGCAGCCCGGCCAGCGCGTCGGCACGCAGGGTCGCGCGATCGAGCTCGCGCACCCACGGTCCGAACAGCGTCGTCAGCGTTGTCGTTGTCATCACCGGCGCGTCGCCTCGAGCGTGCCGGTGTGGGCGCCCGGGTCAGCGGCTGCGGTAGAAATAGTATGTCGCCGTGTACGGTACGCGCACGAACTGGTTGGCGTTGCTCGCCGTGCACGCGTCGGTCGGCGTGGTGCCGCCCTTGGTGGCCACGCGCTGGATGCTCCTGGTCTGCGTCATCACGCCTTTGCCGAAGGTGGACTTCGCGTTCAGCAGCAGCCACGGGATGGCGTTGGGCTCGGCCGCGGGCGCGCGCTCCTTGACTTCGCCGAGCACGCGGCTGCCGTCGGGCGCTTCCCAGGTCGGCCCCGCGTAGTGCTTGCCCAGGTCGCTGCCGAGCAGGCGGCTGGTCAACTGCGCCTCGGGCGCGCGAAAGGTCCACTCGTAGCCGCCCGACTGTTTGGGCGTGCACTCGTACACCTGGGAGCCGCTGGCCAGCGCCTCGAGAAACGCCTCCTGGTCGGCCGGCGGCTTCAGCACGCCCGGCACTTCGGGCGGCGTGACGCCGAATGTGGAGCAGCCGGCGGCGACCATCGCCACCGACGCATGCGCAAAGAAGTTCCTGAGCATCGCAAAGCCTTTCCGGGAGAGCCGATGGAGTCGAAGGTCCGGCGCGCAGATTCTGCGTCTGCGGCGCAGCGCGCGTTCGGTCCGCGCTGCGGTGCAGGCGGGCCTCGGTACCACGCACGGGTGCACGGCGCCGGGACACGCCGCTGTCAGTTGCAATGCGCTGCCCGACCCGGCATCGGCACTCACGGCCCGAGCGTAGCGCGCGCCCGCGCGCGGCCTGTGTCCGGTGGTGTGTCGATGCGCATCGGGGCCGACGGGCAGCTCAGCCCACCGGGCCCGGCGGTCCCTTGAGCTCGACCACGTTGCCCTCGGGATCGCTCAGGTAGATCGACGGCCCCTCGCCTTCGGCGCCGTAGCGCGGCGCCACCGGACCGGCCTCGACGCCGTGGCGCTGCAACTGTGCGCGGATCGTCGCCTCGTCGAACGGCTCGACGCGAAAGCAGAAGTGGTCGAGGTTGCGCGCTTCACGCCCTGGCGCCGCGCCGCCGGCGCGGCCGAGCGGCCCGTCCACCGGCACCAGGTCGAGCATCGAGCGGCCGGCGCGCAGCTGCACCAGGCCGATCGCCTGCTGGCGCTTTTCGACCTGGCAGCCCAGCACCTCGCAGTAGAAGCGTTCCATGCGGGGCAGGTCGACCACGCGCAGCACGAGGTGGTCGATGTCGCGGATGCGGATGGCCATGTGCCGAGCTTAATGCGCTGGCGCGTCGGATCAAGGGCTCAGCCCTTGGCGCTGCAGCAGCGCACGCTCGTAGGTCGCGTCTTCGGCCGGATAGCGCAGCCCGTCGATGCCGCGCTCGCGGGCGAGCGCCCAGACGATGCTCTCACCGGCCGGCAGCGTCATCGGCTGCATCGCATACAGCGGGTCGTCGAACGCGCTGCGCGCGGCGACGAAGTGCCAGCCCTTGTTGCGAAACGCCTCGATCACGTCCGGCAGCGCGGCCGCGTTCAGCGCATTCGTGTGCAGCAGCATCACGTGCGCCGGGCTTCGCCCGAGCACCTCGCGCGCCAGCGTGTCGTAGTAGGTGGCACGCTCCAGCAGGTGGCGCACGTAGGCGCGCACCAGGCGCTTGACGGGCTCGCTGCGTCCGGCCTTGAGCAGCGCGAGGTAGCGTTGGTCGTAGTACCAGTCGCTGGTGTCGATCGACACCGGCGCCGGGCGGTAGCCATGCTGGCGCAGCCAATCGCGCATGCCGTCGCGCTTGGCCACCGTATCGCCTTCCTTCAGGTACGGAAAGCGCAGCATCGGCAGCCAGCCGTCGAGGTGATGCAGCGCGTCGTCGGCGCGCTGCACGTCGTCGATGAAGCCCTGCAGCGTGACCTTGCCCGACGACAGGCTCTTGTGCGAGGCGGTGTGGTTGCCCACGCCGTGGCCGGCAGCGGCCCACTGCTCGATCAGCGCCAGCCCGGCGTCGCCGCCGATGTGGTGGAGCGACGGGAAGACGATCGCATGCAGCTGCTGCTGCTCCAGCGCGTGCAGGATGCGCGTGTTCCACGCCTCGGCCTTCGGTGTGCGCGCCGGATCGAGCCCGTCGTCGAACGTGAGGCCGATCACCTGCGCTGCGGCGGCCAGCGGCAGCAGCCACGCCAGCAGCGCGCAGGCCAGCCGCCGCACAGCTCAGTGGCCCACCAGACCGTTGCGGATCGCGTACACCGTCAACTCGGAGTTGTTGCTCAGGCCGAGCTTCTCGAGCACGCGCGCACGGTACACCGACACCGTCTTCGGCGACAGCTTGAGCTCCTCGGCGATGTCGGACAGCCGCTTGCCCGACGCGATCATGGTCAGCGTCTGCAGCTCGCGATCGGACAACCGCTCGTGCGGGCTCTCGCTGACCGGCGCGGTCAGGCTCTCGACCAGCATCTGCGCGATCTCGGGCGTCACGTACTTGCGACCCTGCGCCACCGTGCGCACCGCCTGCACCAGCAGCTGCGGGTCGCCCCCCTTGTTGACATACCCGAAGGCGCCGGCGCGCAGCGCGCGCATCGCGTACTGATCCTCCGGGTACATGCTGACCACCAGCACCTTGATCGGGTTGCCCTCGTCCTTCAGCGTGTGCATCACGTCCAACCCACTGCGCCCGGGCAGGTGGATGTCGAGCAGCAGCACGTCGGCCGCCGCCTTGCCGTCGTCGCGTCCGCTGGCCAGCGTGCGCATCAGCGCCCTGAGCTCGCCGTAGTCGCCCGCCTCGCCGACCACCTCGATGTCCGACGCATCCGACAGCGTGTCGCGGATGCCGCGCCGGATCAGCGCGTGGTCGTCGCAGAGGATCACGCGGATCATCGGTGGACCTCAAACAGCGCACAGCTTCCGGGATGCGCCGCTCCAGCGGCGCATCCCCAAGCGAACGCCGCGAATCCGGCTTCGCCGGTCCGCCAGCGTCGCCCCCCCGGGGGGGAGGCGGCCGCCAGGCCGCATCGGGGGGGAGTCACAGCACACCCCAGCCCGACGGGTCGTGCTCGCGGTCGACCATCGGCATCAGTTGAGGCTCGTGCGCCTTGGCCTCGCGCAGCGGCACCGACAGCAGCAGCGTGGTGCCTTCCGCGCCGCTGGAGATGTCGACCCAGCCTCCGGCGGTGCTGGCGCGCTGGTGCAACCCGCGCAGACCGAAGCTGCGCGCCTTGGTCAGGTCGTCCGGCGTCAGGCCGCGGCCGTTGTCGCTGACCTCGAGCGACAGCACGCCGCCCGACAACGAGAGGTCGACCACCACGCGCGTGGCCTGCGCGTGCTTGCTGATGTTGGTCAGCGCCTCTTGCGCGAAGCGGTAGGCCACCAGCGGCACCCCCACCGGCAGGCTGATCGACTCGTGCGTGGTACGGAACTGGCACGCCACGTTGTTGCGGCGTTCGAAGCGGCTGGTCATCCACTGCAGCGCAGGCACCAGCCCTTGCTCGAGGATCGCTGGCCGCAGGTTGTGCATGATGCGCTGGCTGGCGCCGATCGCGTGGTCGAGCGTCTCGAGCGCGCTCGACACGCGCAGCTGCACCTCGGGCGACGCCGCATGGCGACCGATCCACGCCAGGTCGAACTTCAGCGCCGTCAGCGAGCCGCCGACGTCGTCGTGGATCTCGCGCGCGATCGCGGCGCGCTCCATCTCGATGGAGGTCTGCAGGTGCTGCGCCAGCTCCGCCAGCCGCTGGCGCGACGCCGCCAGCTCGCTGTCGGCATGCAGCCGTGCCTGGTGCTCGCGGTTGGCCTGGATCGCGTTGCGCACCGCCGGCGCCAGCCGTGCCAGGTTGTTCTTCAGCAGATAGTCCGACGCGCCGTCGCGCATCGAGGCCACCGCGGTGTCCTCGCCGATCTCGCCCGACAGCAGCACGAACGGCAGCATCGGCCCCTCGCGCTTGAGCAGCTCGAGCGCCTGCGCGCCGGTGAAATGGGGCACGTTGAAATCCGACAGCACCACGTCCCACGGGCCGTCGGCGAGCGCTTGCCGGAAGCCGTCTTCGGTGTCGACGCGCAGCGCATGCACCTCGAAGCCGGCGCGCTTGAGCTGTGCGCACGCCAGCTGATGGTCGACCTCGGCGTCCTCCAGGTGCAGCACGCGCAGCACCTCGGGGGCCGGGCGCGTGCGGTCGGTGGCGGGCGACATGGGCGTGAGTATGGCAAACCGCGTCGCGGCGCCATCGCCCGGGCCGGGCGGCGATCGCGCCACGCCATCGAATTGCACTCGGATTACCGCCGTCTTTCACTCAATGCCGAGCCGCCGGCAACCGAAAAATGTTCTGCCGGGCGCTTTTGGCGCGTGCCGGCATTTGTTCACACCTGGATGCCCGATGGTTGACCCTGTTGCCAACGACGCTTCGCCCGACGGTGCGGTGCCGACCTTGCTCGCCGCCGACCTGCAGGACCACCTGATGACGGCGTCCAACGACCTCGATCGCCTGCAGCGCTTGCTGGCCGACGCCACCAGCACGCTGCTGCAGCATTTTCACGGCCTGTCGCAGCAGATCGAGCAATTGCACGAGCAGCTCGACGCCGGCGTCGACCCGTTGGCGTTCGAACAGGCGCTGCGCTGGCTGAGCGGTGCCGTGGTGGCGCTGCAGTTCCAGGACATGGCCGCGCAGCTGATCTCGCACACCGACCGGCGGCTGCGCAGCTGCGCCGATCGGCTGGCGCGCGACGCACTGGCCGACGACGAAGACGGCACCGCGGTGACCTTGCCCGCGCCGCTGCGCCCCAACCCCGTCACGCAGGACGAAATCGACGCCGGGTCGATCGAACTGTTCTAGACCCCGAACGATTGCCCCAGGAGCCCACGATGCACTCAATCCTCGCCGTCGACGATTCCGCCTCGATGCGCCAGATGGTCAGCTTCACGCTCAAGAACGCCGGCTTCACGGTGGTCGAAGCGGTCGATGGCCAGGATGCCTGGGAAAAGGCCAGCACGCGCGACTTCAACCTGGTGCTCACCGACCAGAACATGCCGCGCATGGACGGCATCTCGCTGACCAAGAAGCTGCGCGAGAACGCACGCTTCAAGACCACGCCGATCCTGATCCTCACCACCGAGTCGAGCGACGAGATGAAGCAAAAGGGCCGCGCCGCCGGCGCCACCGGCTGGCTCGTCAAGCCGTTCGATCCCACCAAGCTGATCGAAGTGATCGGCAAGGTGATCCGCTGATTCCATCACCGAAGAGCGCCGCGATGGCCGACACGCACAGCCCTGGACCCGGTGCCGCCGGCATCGACCTCACGCAGTTCTATCAGGTCTTTTTCGAGGAGGCCGGCGAGAACCTGGCCACGATGGAGCAGATGCTGCTCGGCCTGGACCTGGCCCACGCCGGCGACGAGGAGCTCAACGCGATCTTCCGCTGCGCGCACTCGGTCAAGGGCGGTGCCGCGACATTCGGCTTCGCCGACGTGGCCGAGCTCACGCACCAGATGGAGACGCTGCTCGACAAGCTGCGCCGCCACGAGCTGGAACCGCAGACGCGCATGGTCGACGTGCTGCTGGCCGCCGGTGATGCGCTGAAGGCGCAGCTGGCGCGCCACCAGGGCGCCGGCGGCGACGCCGTCGACACGCGCGCGCTGATCGCCGACATCGCGCAACTGGCCGCCGGCGGCGCGCCGAGCGCCGCGGGGACGGCTGCAACAGGGCCCGCCAGCCTCGCCTCCAGCACGGCCGCGGCGCCGCCAGCCGCTCCGCCTGCCGCGAGCGGCGAGCGCCTGCTCGAGCTGACGGTGGGCCCGCTGCCCGATCCGGCGACGGCCGACAACCTGCTCGATCTGTTCAAGGAGATCGCCGAGCTCGGCACGATGGAGCCACTCGACGCCGGCCAGAGCGCCGACGGCATGCGGCGCTTCAAGGTGGTGACCCGCAGCAGCGACAACGACCTGCTGGATCTGTTCACGTTCCACGTGCCGCGCGAGGCGCTCAAGCTCGGGCCCCTGACGCCGGGCTACGGCTTCCACCGCAACGCGCCGGGCGCACCGAAGGAGCAGGCCGACCAAGGCTACGGCTTCTTCAGCGACGCTCCGGGTGCGCCGATCGCCGCCGCCGCGGCGTCTGCCGCTGGCCAGGCGCCGGCGCGCAGCGAGGCACGCGCCCCGGTGTCCAAGCCCGCCGAGAGGGCCGGCACGCTCGAGTCGTCGACGCTGCGCGTCTCGGTCGACAAGGTCGACCAGCTCATCAATCTGGTGGGCGAGCTGGTGATCACGCAGGCCGTGCTGGCGCAGACCAGCCTGCAACTGGACGCCAACCAGCACCAGCAATTGACCGCCGGGCTGGCCGACCTGCAGCGCAACACGCGCGACCTGCAGGAAGCCGTGATGTCGATCCGCATGATTCCGATGTCGGTGGTGTTCAGCCGCTACCCGCGCATGCTGCGCGACCTGGCGGCCAAGCTCGGCAAGAAGGTCGAGCTGGTCATGCAGGGCGAGGCCACCGAGCTCGACAAGGGTCTGGTCGAGAAGATCACCGACCCGCTGACGCACCTGGTGCGCAACTCGTGCGATCACGGCATCGAGTCGCCCGAGGAGCGCATCGCCCAGCGCAAGAGCGCGCACGGCACGATCACGCTGGCGGCGTCGCATCAGGGCGGCAGCATCCTGATCGAGGTGCGCGACGACGGGCGCGGCCTGTCGCGCGCCAAGCTGCTGGCCAAGGCGCGCGAGCGCGGGATCGATGCGCCCGACACGCTGAGCGACGCCGAGGTGTGGGCGCTGATCTTCGCGCCCGGCTTCTCGACCGCCGACGTGGTCACCGACGTGTCGGGCCGCGGCGTCGGCATGGACGTGGTGAAGCAGAACATCGCGTCGCTCAACGGCAGTGTCGAGATCGACTCGGCCGAGGGCTACGGCATGAGCGTCAAGGTGCGCCTGCCGCTGACGCTGGCGATCATGGACGGCATGAGCATCGGCGTCGGTGACGAGTGCTACATCCTGCCGCTGTCGTCGGTGGTGGAGTCGTTCCAGGTCGAGCCCGGGATGATCCGCACGATCGGCAGCGCCAACCGGGTGGTGCAGGTGCGCGAGGAATACATGCCGGTGATCGACCTCGAAGGCGTCTTCACCGTGCCACGCAGCGAGGCCCAGGACGGCAACGGCATCATGGTGATCGTCGAGGCCGAGGGCGCACGCGTCGCGGTGCTGGTCGACGAGCTGCTCGGACAGCAGCAGGTGGTGGTCAAGAACCTGGAGTCGAACTACCGCAAGGTGGCCAACGTGTCGGGCGCCACCATCATGGGCGACGGTCGCGTCGCGCTGATCCTCGACGTCGGCGCGCTGGTGCGGCTGTCGCGACATTGAGCGTTGCGGACGTGAAGCGCCCTACCGCCCTGCACGACGCGCCGCGCACCTCAAGTCGCGGCGCAGGAAGCCGAAATGAAGGTCTTGCAGCCGGCGCATGCCGGCCTGCGCCCCATTTCCGAGGAGTTTGTGAGATGCAACGCGTTTTGCGCGCCGCGCCGCTGGCGCTGGCGCTGATCGCCGCGCCCGCACTGGCCGAGAGCCACGCCAGCAAGGACGAGGCGGTGGCGATGGTCAAGAAGGGCGTGTCCTTCATCAAGGCCAACGGCAAGGACAAGGGCTACGCCGAAATCAGCAACAAGGGCGGCAAGTTCACCGACCGCGACCTGTACCTGGTGGTCTACGGCCTGGACGGCACCGTGCACGCGCACGGTGCCAACGAGAAGATGGTCGGCAAGAACCTGATCGACCTGAAGGACGTCGACGGCAAGCCGTTCGTCAAGGAGCGCGTCGAGCTCGCGCAGAGCAAGGGCACGTTCTGGCAGGACTACAAGTTCACCAACCCGGTGTCCAAGAAGATCGAGCCCAAGCAGATGTACTGCGAGAAGCTCGACGACACCGCGGTGTGCGGCGGCATCTACAAGTGACGCATCGGCGCGCAGGCACTCACCCGTGAAGCTCAAGCACACGTTGATGCTCGGCCCGTGGATCACCACGGTCATGCTGCTGCTGGCGGTGGGCGCCTGCGCCGGCGTGTTCGGCCACTACAGCCACGTCAGCAACGCGCAGCAGCACGAATCGCGCGCCACCGAGGCATCGGTGCAGCAGGCCGCCGAGCAGCTGGGCGCCGAGCTGATCGCGCTGTACCGCACGATGGCGATCATCGATTCGGTCAAGGAACCCAAGATCAAGGAGCAGCGCAGCGAGGTGGCCCTGCAGACGCAGGCGCAGGTCAAGCGCGTCACCGAGATCGCGGCGCAGACCGGCGACCCGGCGGTGAGCGCCGCCGCGCAGACGATCCAGCAGGCGGCGCAGCGCTTCGTGAAGGCGGCCGACATGGCGCTCGACATGGGCAGCGTCGACGCCAACACCGGCGTGGCGGCGCTGCAGACCGCCGACGCCGAGTACAAGCAACTGGCCGCCGCGATCGAGAGCGTGTACCTGTCGATCCGCGAGCGCCATCAGGATGCCGACCGCGCGCTGCGCGACCGCGCGCAGGCGATGACGCTGGCGCTCGGCGCGCTGGCGCTGCTGACCGCCGGCCTCGCGCTCGTGCTGTCGTGGCGCGTGCAGCGCCGCATCCTGCGCGACATGGCGCACATCACCGACACCGCCACGCGCGTCTCCGACGGCGTGCTCGCGCGCGTCGCGCACGATCGGCGCCACGACGAGCTCGGCGACGTGCTGCGGGCGCAGTCGACCATGGTCGAACGCCTGCGCGGCATGGTGACGCAGGTCAGCGAGAGCGCCGATTCGATCCGCGTGGCGAGCACCGAGGTGGCCAACGGCAACAGCGACCTGAGCGCGCGCACCGAGCAGACGGCGGCCAACCTGCAGCGCAGCGCCTCGTCGATGACGCAGCTCACCGGCACCGTGCGCCAGAG